>Ga0208299_1000053_pt1 | contig 110849 bp, 149 predicted proteins | sample 15_taG_FD_184089 | JGI IMG/M metagenome (GOLD analysis project Ga0208299, IMG submission 184089) | Marine viral communities from the Subarctic Pacific Ocean - 15_ETSP_OMZ_AT15312 metaG (SPAdes) (version 2) | ecosystem: Environmental > Aquatic > Marine > Oceanic | place: Pacific Ocean... | reverse complement strand
CCATCAAAATACGACCAAAACCACCCGCCTTTTGCTTCGGCTACCTTAAATTCCTCAACACCAGAATTTGCATTACCCGATATGCTTTCTTTTAATCTATCAATTGCCTTCACGTTCTGCTCCTTATTTATAGTTCAAACAAACCCTGGCCGCAATAGCTTTATCACTCCAGGCTTCTGGATCAATATACCATGCTTCTAGCTGTTTTAATTCATCTTCTGTATTTAGTTTACAATTTTTTAAATGCGAATACAATTCTTCAAAACCAGCCAGACAAACTAAAATCACATCTGCAGCACCAAAAGCCGATGACGCCTTCCCATAAGAAAAAAGAGATATGACAGCATCTACTTCTGCTCCCTCCTTGCGAAGAGCTTGGACTGCGCTTAGAGCACTTCCTCCCGTAGTTACCAGATCTTCAATAACTACTAAACGCTTGCCCTCAACCAAACCGCCTTCTACCTGGCACGCTGTTCCATGATCTTTAGCTTTAGACCGAACATAATACAAAGGCAAGCCCAGAGTAGTGGCCACCATTGTAGCCCAAGGTATCCCAGCAGTGGCTACACCTACGATACCGTCAACGCCCCCGATCAAACGATGTTGAAGCAATTCAACAAAGACTGCATGGCGTTGTGCCGGATGCGATAACAGTGCGCGATTGTCACAATAGACAGGACTGTACATTCCACTAGAATACAAGAAAGGCTCTAGAGGATTTACTTTCACAGCACCCGCCGATAGAAGTGCTCTTACTACAGTATTTTTCATGCTGTTTCCTAATTAGTTAATTCAAACCACAGTTCCCGCATCTTGCTGTCCATCTGCTCAACCACCTTTAAAATGGGAGTTGCTACGCTGATGCGCAAAAGGCTGGCTTTTCTCGACGGTCCTGATTGATCTTCTTTGGGTGTGATTTCAAAAAATATGCCAAATTCAACCAGGTCATCACTACAATGGAAGCGGGTCAGCATTTGGAATTCTCTTTCCAGTGACACATCTTTCCAAGTAAGGATGACTTCGGCCATTCCAGTAAAGGCGTCGCACTCGCCCGGCTTCTTGCTTAACACTTGACAGGTGCCTTCGGTAAACAAAGCGGCGTGCTCTACAAGCCCTTCTACGATCTCATTGACAAAACCACTGCTGTCGATATGTCGCATAAGACAACGACTGGGGATTTGTTCTTCTTGTTCTTCTTCTGTTTGCTGTTTTTCTTGTTCCACGTTTTTCTCCTTACCGTGTTTTTGCTTTTACTGAAACAGGCACTTCGCCTTTTCCTGCTTGAAACACTTTTACCAATTTATAGGTATCTTCTATAAAAAGAAGAATTTCTTTGTTTAGGTATGCCAGTGTAAGCACTCCAGCGAAATCGGCCCATAACATGCCCTTCTGCCCATCCACCTTAACAGGGATGCTAGAAGTAGTGTAATCATCCAGCGCCTTCTGCAGTTTTTGCCAAGCGGCGCTCATTATATCCAATTTTGTGCCGGCAAAGTCAAGAAGCAACGATTTGCCTTTCATGGAAAGTGTGCCGTCTACTCCACTGGCCTCCATTAACACACGATATTCTTCTCGCTTGTTCTCACGGAATAGCCTGGATGTCTGTAATCGAGATTCCTGTAGTTTTTGGATAGCTTTCATATTCCTATCTTTTTTGAGAAGAAGGGGCGGTGCCCCCCGAAACTGTTAATTTCAATTCTTGTGAATCGGCGTTCTTTGCCAGCGTAGTGGCTAAAAATCCTAAATGGAAATATTCCGACCTGCGTACGGGCTCTTCTTCTAAGCCTTCGGCCGGTCCCATCGTGTAGACTACCGCCCCACAAACATTATGCCGAAACTGATACGTAAGATCCTCAAGATCCACAAATACACCACACGATGGGCACATCAAAATGTCTAGGGACATATTGCATCAATTCCTAGGCCCGATTCGCAAATCGCATAATACTGAATCAGGCGTGTAAGAACCCTTCATAGGTCTCCAGAATGAAAGGGCTAAAAGACATTACAGGAATGTCCTTTTTTGCTCGTTTCATATAAGATCAGTCCCCCGATCTCGATCAAAACCTTTGCGTAACCAACACAACCAATAGAAAAATTTAAAGAAAAGATGATGGTGTACTTGTCTAATCCTTTTTTGGCAATGGTCACAATCAACCACGTAATGCTCTTTCGATGACCACCACACAGTGAGCCCCCGTCGCTTACACACAATGCATGACATATGATAGCAAATAGGATGAAAATTGAGCGGCTTCTTGCCCGGGGTGTTAACTGTGTAGGCATGAACCGGTCCAGTCGTTGTCTGTACTTCTAGCCTTAACACGACGCCCGCTCCTCAAGTAATTTTTCTACAGTTTCTACTGATGGGAGTTCTATTGGTTTCCAGGCTACTGCCTTATACCCCTCCCGTTCCAAATCAGGATGGAATCTCTGTAAAAACTTCTTTGACGATTCTCCCCTGAATTTGATTTGAGTACAAAGTGGATCGCCCTTCTTGTACATCAGTTGCACGTGGTCCGCATTATCTGCAGGACACTTGCTCATATCAAAATTCCAAGCAAGAAACACCGAACACTCGGGACAATGCCATATATGGGAAACCTCGATGACATCGTCGAAAGAACAGCGTCGACACTTTACTAGTGCATTCTGTGGAAAGCTCATATTTTTAATCCTCAAATCTTCCTTCTATTAGTTTTTTGCAGTATTTAGGCCACTGCGGAATAGGACTCCAATGGGAGAACGTGCCTATGCTCCATAGCTCTTTTTTTACTTTCCACATCTTATGCGAATCGATGCGCACACTAATCAACCGACCCACAACAGGATAAGGAATATCATCTGACGATGCATTGATTATAGTATGAACATCGATCAACACAGCCCACTGCCCATCTTCTGGGTGCTTTTCCGATACTGCAATCCAAGCCATTATATCAACCTTAGTTTATTTCCTCCAAGAACAGGGACAGGGATAAAAATCTTTGACTCCAAAGTAAACTCAATCGGAGGTTGTTTCCATTGATCTTTGTCCAAAGGAAAAAGAATTGTATCGGACGGCAGTCCTATCGCTAGCAAAAAAACGGGCCAGGGCATTGAATACGTCCTTTCATCCGCAGCTTTTACAGTAGGCATTTGCCAAATTTTTGCTTTTTTATTCCACGTCGGACAATGAGAAAAAACCGTCGCCTCTTGGAGACCGGGGTCTGCTGCATACCAGTAAGAAGTAGAAAGTGGCGTTGACTGTGGATCGCGAATTGCCGTGTGCATCGTCTTTACTTGCTTAGAAAGACAAAGCATACACGGCATTTTTCCACTAGTTGTATCAATGTACAAGGAACTTCCACAAACAGTACATGGATCAGATTCCGCTTTGAATCCTTTTTTCGATTGTGTACAACGGGAACAGGGTATTGCCACAAGGGTCCGACCCCTATAAACAACTCCTCCTCCCCTACATTTTGGACACACTGTTTTGCTGTTTTTCGTATTAGCCACTTCAACCCTCCTTCAAACGCTACTGAGCAACTAAACCTATTCGAACTCGCACTGGGTGCGAGTTAAATTTAACATAGTCAAATCGAGAACTCTTTAATGGGAGTTTGTTCACGCCCATCCATTTTCTAGAATCCCTGTTCCATATAGGGCATTGCGAGTACAACCAGAGATCTGTTTTGGGTTGACCAGACTTTACCGCATCCCGGGCCACCCAGTATTCTGAGTACTCTAAAGGATTTCTTTCCTTAGCCATGCTGTTCCTCTTTTCTCTTTTTAACACATTTAGGACACCGCATTTTTGTTTCCGGACGCAAGTGGGCCGGGTCCATCATTTCTGCGTAGCAAAGCAGCGTATAATTCCCTTTAGATGACGGGTAATCATCATCAGGTTCGTCGATCCGAGTCCACCAATGGGCGTATCGTTTGTGGTCGGCATTGAAATAGCCCTTACTCTGCATCAGGGTCCTCCACCATTGTCCAGACTTCCTCAATGGGTACGCCTAGTGCTTTAGCTACTTTTATGCCTACGCTGACTCGAGGCTCTTCGACACAATGGGCAATGGCGTACACTATTGATTTCCCTAGCCCTGATCTTGCCTGTATGTCCGGCATTGATAACCCTTTTCTCGCCATGATGTTCCTGACATTGTTCATAGCACCGTTTCGCTCTTGAGGAGGATACACAAAATTAGCGAACATGCCTAGATTGATATTCAGTATAGTGCAAATGATACGGCACATTTCAGTCCGGGGGACTATTTGGTCGTTTTCCCATCGCCGGTATCGCTTTGTGCCAATAACTCGCTTTCCCCGCGCACTTATCGTATTGACCTGGGCCTGTGTGTAGCCTAGGCGGAGCCGGTGAGCCAACAAAAGCTCACCGATACTCATTCCTTCTTTATACAACATGACTATACATCCTCGATCTAAGAGCGTAAAAAGTAAAAAGCCTAAGATACGGTGTAGGTGTAGCTCTTCTTCTATACGTTGTCCACCCCGTACCAGAACATCGCTTACAGGGCAGATTTCTAATAATACCAGCAGAATGCACTCCAGCCCCCTTACACGTTCTGCATCTAACCGTTTTTACCTAAAACTTTCAAATACACAGCCTCGAATTCCTGGGCAAAAAGAACAGCGTCATCTTCTTCAACTCCCTGCTCTTTTATTATCCAATGGGCTGGGGTTTTCCACGATTCAAATACCACAGGATTAAATGACGGGCTTTCGTGATAAATCAGCATATCTTCCGCCATCGAATTTAGTGCCTCTTCTAGCCCGGCACAGATAGGCCTACCTAGACCGTCCCTCCAAATCGTGATTGTTTTCTTATGTCGATCGGGCAACCACTTCGATGTTTCTTTGAGTTCGGCTAATACTTCGTCGATAAGTGTGTATCGTCCTATTTTGTTTTTGCCCGACAAAGAAAGACAAGCAAAAACAAACTGCAGCGTATCGTATATCGTTAATTCTTCTTTCATCCGGGCTGTTGTCCTCCTTGTGTCCCTATAAACAACGGATGTCGTCTATTTTAAGCGTCTAATTTTCGGACGCTTTAGCCTTTGGCTGTGTAATTACTTCTTCCAAGGTCATCTTGCAGTAGTTTGTATATCCAGGCATGACGTTGACCCCGATAACTTTGCCTGGTGTTCCATCGTAAAAATCACAAGACGACCCAATGGGCTGTGCGTCTTGAAACTTGGTGATACGATCGTCAATGCGTGGCACTCCCTCCACTGCTGGATCAATTTTTGAAAGCCGGCGAGTTACCATATCATAGTACCCAGGATGGTTTGTTCGTGCGTAAACTTCTACGACCTCGCCAACTCCGCCTCCAGCGAAAGACAATATCGTACCAACAGGACGTGCCCTCTCTTTCGGCACAATCTCTTTATGAATTTCTGGCGCACCGTCTAATTCCATGGCAATATCGCTCTTACTTCCTGCTGGATACATATCGCATCCTTCGGGATGGAGACGGACTCGAGTCGGGCTATCCGTATCCTTGACATAATCCTGCGATTCTTCTTTAAGCTCGTTGCACTTGTAAATGATAACAGAAGAGGGAGGCGCCGTTACCGCCCGCCCCACCGGACGCACGTCCTCCACTACAAGAACGACGACTCGTCCGTACTTATGCTCTCCCGAATCAAAGTCTACCGCTCCTACTTCAGGCTCCGCCCCCTTTTGACAAAATTCATAGCGATACCCATCCTGAAAAACCTGCAATCCCCCGTATATCTTTTCTTCGGTCAATTCCGGTTCTTCTTGGGGTCCGGCAGGTTTTTTAAGTAGATAAACAAAATCTGGACCCAAAGCCTGTGCGACCATGTAAAGAGGTGCGCCTATGGTGCTTAATGCGTGTGTCGCGCCCAACACGCACAGCCGCTCAACCGCCATTTGCGCCTCTTTACTCATGAGGGTTTCTTTGCGAAAACCCTCTAAAACTTCTAGCACCTTAAAAATCAATTCCATTTTCTCTTCTTCTGTCACTGTTTTCTCCTTATTTGTGATTCCGATTCTTACAATTGTACAACGTACACATTAGGTTCGTATATACTAATTTTTGTGATCAAATACAACTCTACTCCTAATCAACAAATGACAGAACATCGGATTCTTGGGCGTAATTGTGAAGCTCACCAAACGCATAATCACAATCGATTCGATGACGAATATCATCACACACCAGGCACCACCGAAAATGATCCCAACGGCCATTGCATATACCGTCTACCCGTACGTATGTATCGCCAGGCTCAATTTCTTCATGGCATTCAAAGCACGTATGAGACTTCTGAGCTTTGACTTTCTTTTCGTGGTAAACGGCGGGCTCGTCGTAACACACAATCTAGCCTTTCTTCCCTGTAATAGGAGGATCTGGCGGAAGTACGTGTCGAGACTCTACGAATTCTCCGCAGTATTCGTCGGATTCCTTCTCGACAGACACAGGATACCGCCGGCACTTTCCGTCGCCAGAGGGCATCTAATAAAATACTCATAACCAATAATAATTTAATTGTGAATCCGTTCATGTGTGACAACTCCAACTATGTTCTCTTCCAGTATCCTCAACCGACACTGTGAAGGCAAGTCCACTACCATCCAATACAATTCCAGGGCCAGAGTAAATGATACCTCCTACAAGATATGGATTTAATCTTGTATGGATATCACCCTTGCGGAAATATGCGAAGCTAAAAGAATGGGGAGTAAAGTCAGGACACACCAACATACGAGCATCACTTAGCCGCATCCTCTCATCTCTATTAGAGAATAAAGTTAGTAGTTTATCAATTGCCTCTGCTCCCATCTTCTTTGCTGCATCATACACCTTCTGAGTATATTCCTCATTATCAAATACAATCCAGGGAAAAGTCTCAAAAGGAAACCTAATTGACGTTTGCGTTCTCATCTTTAACTCCTTCAACTTCAATTATCTTAGTCATCTCAAATCTAATCTTTTCAATTTCTTCCATATAATCTGAAAACTCAGCTACCAACCATACTCTGCCAGTTGCGCATAATCCACATTGTGTGGTTTGAAATACAAACAATGATTGCAATCATTTGTAGCCATTTCTCCTCCTAGTGTACAATGTCGGGAACAGTGTTCTCTTCTAATGTTGTCTCGATTACCCCCTCCCAATCGAATGAGTCCAGCATCGTTTCCGCTATGTCCAGCGTCAATGAATCCAAAAACCCCTGGGCTTCTACACAAGTATCGAACTCTGCCGTAGCTATTGCCGTATTCACTTCATTAGCGGGTTGTATGCGTACGGCTAGATTAACAGCAGTATTGCCCGATACGAGTTGTTCCAAATAGCACAAAATCTGACCATACTGTTCGCTGTGTATAATCTTCGCAAAATCTTTCATTGTTCCCCTTTTATAGTTTTAGGATACCCACACCAATGAACAGAAAGGCGCTCCTTCTTCTGGTGATCGCACCCATTCTCTGTACAAATGGGACATTCTGGGCACAGGCAGTCGAAGGGGTCTTCGTTGCATACTTGACACCGCTCATCTACTTCAGGAGGGTCCTCACCTCTAATTGCTCTGCTTGAATATATCATATTTCTCGAAAATAACAACATAAAACACCCTTCCCTTTTTGTACGGGTTTTGATTAACTCCGTTCCTGCATCTTCGTTGTATGTGACTATTGTTCGTATCCTTGTCTTGAATATACAGGCGATTTCCTTTCTTGTATAGGTCTATTCCCTGTAATAAAAAATTTCAACAGGTTTTCTGAGTCGACGAGCACAGGCTATAGAATCCCTTGTCCCAGGACTACGCCCATCCCAAAAAGCCACGCCTCTATCCCCATCCCGCCACATCTCTCGATTGCGAATCATCCCCGCGCCCAGCCCTAGCTTGGTCCAAGCAGCCGGATATGGGAGCCACTCTAGTCCTCGTTCCTTGGCATACTTTTTTGCCAATAGGTCAGCGCCCCTTGCTTCTCCCTCAATAATAATGACTTTCCGGCCCTGGGCATGAGTCTGTATGTACTTGTCTAGGGTCTCACACAGAAAAGGATAGTCAGTAAAATCCTGACCCCCACATACGACAATCTTCAAAGCCACTTACCTCCCACTGCCCGCTTACAGTTTTTTACGACTTCCTCCACATCTTTCCAATGGGAATTTGCTTGTAGTCGTCCAGTTCAATTTGCGCCAGTTTTCGATCCTCCTGGAGATCCTGAAGAGCCCACTCGATTAAGTGTTTCTGCAGGTCCTCAATGCTTTCTATGACATCGAGATCCTCCTGTGACACGACTGAATTGATCTTGATCGACAACTCTGTTTCAAACCGAAACATTTCCGGATCTTCCCTCGGCAGAGGTGCCTCTGCCGCCGCTATAGGAAGTTCCGCCCTTCTCTCCATGGCTATTGCCGGTTGATCTACTGTTTTTGTTCGTTCCATGTCAATCTCCTTTTAAACTAGTATTACCCCACATTCTTTCTCTAATGTCGACAAAACCAAAACAGCCTGCCGTTTCTCTTCCCAGGCGCCCTCTAATCGCTGCTTAGCAATATCCGCCGCCTGTTGCAGTCTATCGCATCTTTTGGTATGGTTGTCGACTACTCTCTTAGCGGCTGATACGAGATCGGAAAACCACTCCCCGTCCTTTTCATGTTCACTTTTGACAAGGCACTCTTCCATCCCACATTCTAATTCAAAATAGAAACGAGTATCATCTTCCCGGCTAAAACGGAAATGGGAAATGCTGCCAATCGTATATGAGTAATTGTATACCAACCAACGTTCCAGGGACATCACCGACCTCTTTTCAAAATTTCCTTAGCAAACTGAGCGCCATTAATCAAACAGCAGACAGCCGTTTGTCCGTTATGCTTGGACTCGTACAATTCAAGAGCTTCAGACCCAATCAACTTCCGAACCCACCTGCACACAATCTCGAACTGAATCTTCAAGATCTTCTTGTGCCTCTTCCTTTGTATGGAATGTTCTGATCGTGGCATTCTCTAGATCGTCGTTTTCAAACATTACTGATAGATGCATTTTAACTCCTCATCGTAGGATTCTACGCCACCTTAGTACAATAGTAACACGAAATACAGACATCGTCTAATTTAGGAGGGTTCATGCGCGCATGAACGTGTACGGACAAGGGTACGGGGGTCCAGTCCTCGTAAGAGTCGATCCTATCCGCTGAATTGGTCCAATGCCGAGAAACAAGAAAACCGTTGCGATCAATGTCCATCGTCCATTCTCCGTAAACATACAGGGCAGGGGGTCTGCGCCTTGTCCAGCAGGACTGTGCGCTTGTCGGTTAGGACGACCCCCGTCCCTTATGAAAATAATTTTATCTCGTCAACTCCCTAAAGCGTAAGTACGCCTCTCCAAGATAAGAACTGATTCCCCTGTACCCGTAGGTATCGCTGATCGCCGACCTAAGCGCCTCTTGATAGTCTGAAAAGGATTTAGTAGAGGAATTCGTTGGTATCTCGTCCGGTTCCAAGTCCATTCCGCTCAAGTAAACAAGTACCCAATCACCCGAAATGCTCTTGTATATTGAAATCGTTTCAAACCAGTTGTGCCTTTCGGAAGGCTTCTGGCTGTTGTTCCAGTCGCTTTCTTCTTTCCAGGCCCGGCTTGTCTTGTTCGTAAGTTTCATACCTTGAGTATATGAAAACGAAGTAAAGCTGTCAACACATAAACGAAAATGAATTAACTCTTTTCATTTATTCCTAGCCGTACCACTTACCTACTTTGGCGTACAGCACTAAGATCTCCTGGGTCTTTTCATACAAGTCAGGATGCAAATCCTGGGCGATAGTTTTGATTACTGCTTGAAGCAATCCGTCAGCGACAACATGATCTGCTTCTTTATCTCCTCCCGATATTGTCAACATCTTATCTCGGATTACGGTCAATTCTTCTAATCGTACTTTCTGCATGATAGACTCCTCTGATTTCGTTACAGATAAGCGCCCTAGGCCTCCACACCACGGTAAAGGATCTCAATCCAGGACATACCCAAAACGCTGTCCGAATGCTTCATACTAACGAGCCCCAAAAGCCTTGAGCTGATGGCGATCACATTACCAGGAATGGCCCCGTAGAAATCACCCGTGAATTTGACCCGCACATACTCGCCCACGGCTGACTCGATTTCCTGTGCGTTGATCCTGGTTACCTCCAGGTTTGAAAATGTTTTAAAATGCTTCCTAAACTCATTCAGGTCTACCAGCTTTTTTGAAGTCTTGCTCATATCTCTCTATCCTCGGTCTACAGCGTCCTGGCTGATCATCAGACACCGGGAGCCATCCCGGCATTACCCAGACCCCGGAGGGTCCAGGTTTCACACGGACCTACTTTTTCAAATGGTTCTTCACAATACCTTCGAAGATATCCACAGCCTCCACCATTTCCCTCTTGAGTTTCGCCGTATACTTGATGGCGTCGAAAGTGTCCTCATGGGCTCCCAGTCGCTCGAAATGGGTATCTAACACGTTCTCAAACTCTGAAGCTCTGGCGCTGATCTGTCCGACCATGTGATACAGCGGGAGGATAGGAAATAATGCATCCCATTTAGACTCGTTGACGAGGTTCCCATCTTCAACCACCATAGCCTGGATCTCATCCCTGCCAACGATGCAAGTCTCCCCTGCCATCGTGGAATCGTCATACCCCCTTTTCATGAGCTCATCTTTGACTTTCCAAACGATCCCAGTGTCAGGAGTTGTAATGCACGCTTTCGATGTGATGATGTTGTCTTTCTTTTTCATTGCTGTTTCCTCCCCTTGATTTTAAGCTCCTCACTTAACTTCGATATTGGGTTTACTCAATGGACTTGATGAACCCCGGGCTCTTCGGACAAAGACCTTGTCGGTTTCTCGCCACCAGATCTTATGCCTGCCATCCTGGGCGATTTCAACGTCGGCGTAAAACCGACTGCCCAGGACTTCCGTATTATAGACTTTTTCGACTGTAGTCAACTTGCTCAGGGCCGTTCTGGCCTGTTGCTCCATAGTTTTATCCATTTGCCTTCTCCTTTGCGCGCCTCTCGTCCTCTAAGACCGTCGCAATTCCTACGATGTGCTGTAGACTAGTAACCTTGCCATTCAGAAAGTATTTAAAGCGCCAAAACTGTGTTCCAAATTGATTGATCACTTCATGGGAATCTACGGTGACTTCCATTCCCTCGAAACGGCTGATTTTCAGTTTGTCAAAAAAGCGTTCCTTACTGCGTTCTAGTGCCTCCGTCAACTCCTGGACAATCTCGCTCATCAACTTGTCCGCTGCCGTTTTCGGTTTCCTGGGCAGCACGCCAATTTCCTTCATTTCATTACGGACTGCCACGAGTTCGATTACTTCATTCAAATGTCCGTAGCGCCTAAATATGAAATGATGCTTGTCACGTACTTGATGCAGTTGAAATGGCAATCCCCAGTATAGGGAGTCATACAGTTCGCCGTGCCTTTCATCTGGGCCGGTGAATTCCTGTAGAATCTTTGTCCTTACTGTGTCCTCCAGTTTGTCATACGCCCTGGACACTTTTTCAAGTTCCCTGCTCTTCGCTGCTTTTGAAACGAACATATTACTTCCTCCTGCCTGGCAATTCAATCACTGTCTTTTTCGGGCTGCCTACATACTGCAATGTCGGCTTACATCCCATTTTAGCACTGGCTACAAACAACGAGGCGGCTATCAGTAGCACCTTGCCTCTTGTGTGTATGTTGTTCGTACCCATGTTCTAAGTATAAGGAACAAACGAAAAAGACACAAGAGGGTTTGAAAAAAGAATTGAACTTTTTTCAAACCCCGAGTATTAAATGGTGCGTGACATGGAACTGTGATTGGTTACAGATCCATTCGGTTGTATGCTGATACTGAGATTGGCTATTGCTCCTTGGCGCTTGTTGTAGTACGCCACTTGCTCGATTAAAACCGAGCCTTTTTTCTGTTCTGCTCGGTACAGTAAGTCCCGGATCTTTACGGTGGGCATCTGCCCAAAACTCAAACGCTCAATTGCATTCGTGTGTCCGTTTTGGTCCAAAACATAAATGTCCAAAAGATCCCAATAGACGCCCTTGCGCTTATGTCCTGGAGTGATGCAGTCTTGCTTGAGTTTGATTACCAGATCCTTTAGCTTGGATTGGTCATTGATGTGTGTTTTCATTCCCTCTCCTCATGTGTGTATGTTATTCGTACCCGTGTCTTGAGTATAATGACGAGGAGAGGGTATGTCAACTGTGTATTTACATTTGCCGCTGTACCCCTCTAGGCAGGGGGCCTAATGGTACAGGTGCCTTCTCTTCTATAGCGCCTTTTGCCCAGGACTTAGCCATTCGCCTCACTCTTTCGGAAACCGGGTTTCCCATATTAGACTCTACTTCGTCAAACGCATTTACTGCTAGAGTGACCCGCTCCTCCACCAAACGCATAGTAGCTTCCAACGTAGTCCTGCAATCCTGTGGCAAGTCTTCCCAAGTTAAATGACTGTTAATGTTTTGAAGAATTTTCAGAATGTTAGTATTGGCTTCAATTGCTCCACGCGTTGCTTCTACTACTTGTTCCAATTTATGATCGTAATCATGTGCGACTGCTAGAATGGACCTCTGTTGATATTCGGACAAATCACTCCAACCGATCTTTCTGGATTCCGTTGGCGTATCCTCTTCTACGATCTCATTGGCTCCGTCGCTGAGAGCTGCGAATAGATTTAGAAGGGTTGATTTTTGAAACTTCCCTTCTATTGTATACCTTACTTCTTCATTCAGTAACGCCAAGTCATCTGGAGTAGGACAGCGTCCCTCATCTCCTGGCTCAGAACGCATATCCCCGATACACAGGAACAAAATTCGTTGTGCAGCTATGAAGTGGGCTATATCACCCCAGGCAACAAGACCCTGTTCTACTCCGCCCTGCATCAGTCTCAGTAAGCCTAGCGCCTTTTCTACAGAATTGATAACGGCATACTCCTCTTCCGGATTGCCTATAGGGTACGAGGATAAGTAGCCTTTCCCTATAACTACCAGGACATCACCTAAATCCAATTCCGCCCTGTCATACTCTGATTTACGATCCTCATCTTGTTCCTTCTTAAGATTCTCCCGCTCTGCTTTAAGCTCTTCAAGAATCTTTTCGTTTTTTTCTAAATCCCTCTCATAGGAGCCCTTACCCCTTTGCCACTCCTCTATCAATTCCGGAAACATTCGATAGATCCTGTCGCGCAAGGATTCGGGAGACTGCACAAAATACTGCAAGGCATTCACCAGCGCCTTAGAGTTACTTACAGGGGGCAAAGAAGTTGATGCGAAAACTCGCAAGGCTTCTGTCGTAAACCTCATCTGCTCTGATACATATTTTGCATTAGGATCACATTTAAAATCAGTCTGCCACTTCGCCTGCAATGACAGGAACCGACACATAGTCCTTCCTGTAAAGAAATGCGCATACAAGGCATCAAACATCACATGCAACGAATTGCACTCCTTCTCTGAATACGGTACCGACATCCCCCCAACCTTTTTGTACCATTCTGGAATTTCCCTATTCAAGTTCTCAGTATGTCCTATAGCATAGGATGGGCTTGATATTGATTTGCTCTCCAATTTAATATCGATATCTGGAGCCCCCTCGTCGAAAGCTCCCTTCTTCTGACACTCGTACACCAGATAATCAAGTAGTATTCGGATACGGGCAAACAGTGACATATCATTATCAAATTGATCTATGGCCACCAGTATATCTAGGGACACCTTTACTCCCTGTTGCTCCGCACACACCACTGTCATGTTTTTGATGTGCTCCTCTACAGATAACACCAGTTGAAGCGTATTGTGTCCTTTCCTGGAAGCCTCGTGTTCAATACACTCCTTGTACTCTTTTTTCAGCCACTCACATAAAACACGCATATGGTAGGTTTCGACAACATCAAACTCAATGTCCCCGCTGGGATATAGCACACCATGCCACTTGCGGAGATCCTTTTTTAATAGTCGATCTGCCGCTGTCTCTAACTTTTCCGTCAAATTAACCGTGCCGTAGAATTGGTCAAACGCCGCTGTCTGTGCTTCATTTCGAGTAAATACAGGAGGCAAAACGAAACAAGTCATTAGCACTTCTCGAATAAGAGAAACCGCCTTGTCCTTTCCTTCAGGGCTGTTTTCCAAAATATTAAAGGCCTCTACCAACGGAGGAACGGCTACAAGAGGACCCTGTAGATGACGTAAAACCGACTCTGTGACCTGATCTACTTCATGCTGCAATAAAACAGGAGGACCCTCCGAAGGGGTGGAATCGAGGGGCTTACGAAAAAACGCAGTAAGATAAGAAAAAAGGAAAGAATCGATATGCTTCCGGATCAACTCCTCCTGTACTTTGTTTAGCAAAACAGGGGGCTTTGCTGCAAGGGGTACGAAACGAGCGTCACAGACTCGCATAACCAACTGATCGATAGTCCAATCGCAATGACTGTGTTGTTTCAATACCGTAAGGGCAGTGCCCAGTTCCAAAGAGAATTGCGATAAATCAATTGAACTAAAATGGGTCCGGGCAACTTTCGCCAAGATACCAACCTCGTCCCGTGTGATGCCCTTTTTGTATTTTTCTACATCGGAAAAAAGCAACTCGTTAATATGTACACATAGGAGATGCTGCTGGGACTCTGTCAGGGGAACATCTGCTGGGCGATCCCTCGTGACAATTGGCGACCCTGCTTCGGTGAGTTTCACTGGGTCTTCCTCAACAAGGACTTCGCCCCCTACCGCATTTGCCCAGGACGATAACACTCGGTACACCGCATCCCGCTCTTCAATAGACTCCCATTCGAACTCGGCCGCCTCGGTTTTGTCCCGCAATCGTTCATAGAAGTCCCGAGCTGTCTCTGGTGTTACTTTTACGTCAAATTTAAGAGGGTTAGAATCTGATGATTCCTCCGCAGGGTTGTTACAAAGGGGCTTCATTGCCTCCTGTATTTTATCCGTGCCTTCTTCAATGGAAGATACTCCGTGGGCGCCTACCGAAACATGCCCAAGGTACCCTTTGACGGGAGTGACTGATACTTTATGAGGAAGAGAAGCTGCCTGAATGGGTAGGTTGGTTGGTTCTTTCTTTGGAGCGGGAGGGACATGAGCGGGATCGCGTTTATCAATCAAACCGTAGACCGCATCCATACATCGATCCAGGTCCTCCTGCCCTTGCCATTTGATCATCCCCGAATACGCCAGGCGTTCCATAGTCGCCTTTAATGTCGCGAAAGAGTCTACACCCCAGCCTAGTGCTTTCGCATAAAGCAAAGCACGTACCGCTTCATCCCTTTCTTGATTGATCATCCTCGTCATGAATAGACCACAAGCGTCTTTCGCTAGTTGGAACATATCGACGCCCTCAGGCGGTTGCTGTTTTTCTTTCACGTGTTTCTCCTTTGATAAAAAGAAAGTCGGTGGCTGGACAATAAAAAGGAGAGAATCAGAAACCTTTCTACCGACATAAGGGGTGATCGAGTCCCTTCCAGCCATCCGACTTAGACTGTTTTGAAATGTTTTGAAAGTGTGAGGACCGCTATTCCCGTTTTTCACCACTAACAAGATAACAGGATACTCCTGCAAGCAATGGTCCACCGAGTGCGAACCTTGCTATCTTCTGGCCCTCACTTCTAGAGTGTACAAGATGTCAAACTAGAATGTCAATGGTGTTCAAAAATACATCTTTGAACTGGGATTTAGCTCGCATGAAACGATCGTACGTCTGAGGAGCTTTGAGTGCCGGCTTGCCGGTATATACAGGAGGGGGTTCTGCAGGTAGGAGTCCCGCGTTTTGGATTCTAACGCGTTCCTTCTTGGGAGGGAGTGGTGATATGGGAGTAGGTGTGATTTTCATTTCATAAATATATGATCACTGGCGTTACGTATCATCAGATGGTAATCCATGCCTTCGTGATGATGGCTAAATTCCACAGGGTGTTTGCATTGGCAGGTCCAACGAGTACGCCCTATTCGATTATTAACGACCACACGCCCTGTTTCATACGATGCTACGAGTTGATGAACTTCAACCAGCATGGGATTGAACAAGTTCCCGCAGGAACGGCACCAGCCCGAATTCCACCAAAAACTCTCAAGCCATTTGAAAAACCATTTGAACATAGATTCTCCTTGTCAAAAATAAAGGGGAGCTGGTAAAAACCAACCCCCCTTTAATGCAAGTCTAGACCCAGGGAAACACACACTGAAACCCAGACCAAGCAAACGTAGCTCGACGGAAGACTTGCAAATTCCAGATCAAAAAACACAACAATGCAAGCAAGCAGGGCTACCAGTGACATATACACGCATGGCAGTGGTAGCCGTTCTATATAGTTTAAGGGGTAAACATGAAAATGTCTACCCCAAGGTAAAAACGCCAGGACAAGAGGCGAATCATGTCGTGGCGAAGAGGATAAAGCTGTATACATCCTTGTAAGCTTTACTGGCCATGTCAGGGGCCATCGATGATTGATGGTAGGGGAAGTGATCCCCGCCTTCCCCTACCGTAGACAGGGTGTTTGGTCACCCTACCTTCGGATGATTTGAAGTGGGAATGCTTCAGGGGCCTAATCCCTACACACTCCCACATACTCCCCGCTAGGTATTTAAGGGATCCGGGTAGAAGCCTTAGTTCGCGCACACCTAGCGCCTATGGAGAATCGCCCATGCGTGAGCGATATCGTATTTTTGGAGCATTGCGAAAGTGTGTGTATAACCAGCCACAGCTATCTCAATACTCGTTAACCTGTAATCAGTCAAGATGTCGGTCAAGTAAGGAAAAACAGGTTTATGGATTATTTTGGTGGGCTGTTCAACGCTTGCATGGGTGCAAGAAGGTCGAAAACAGCCCACGGAGTGGAGTCTTGGCACTCCACTCTAAGAGGAGTCCTGTCTCGTGGTAGGGCTACCACGAGATATCGATATTGGTCAGGCCATCACCCCCGACCAATTCCAGATTAGTTGAACAGTTTATGGGGAACTGTGGCCTTCGTACTCGATGTGATAGAGGGAGGGGAGAAAGTAACGTCGGCGCCTTTCCGTGCCACGTTAAAGGTTGCCCCCGTGTCTACCTTAAGAGATGCCTTACCACCATCTTTCAATTTCTTAATGATCTCCTGGTGCTCAGGGTGCAGTGGAATCGAATAGGAAATGCCTACTTCAATTCGCATATACCGCCATTCCTTTTGTTTTTCATCGAAAGGAACGACAATCTCAGACGTCACTTTGATTTTCCCCTTGGTATAAACAACGGGCGGAGGTTTAAGTCCCTCCGTGACATTGCCTCTTGCTTCCTTTAATTTGCTTATCGCCGTCTGTGTCATGTAATTTATCCTTATTTCATTTGCTTTTTAGCTTTGATCAAAAAAGCTTTCATTAAATTATCAGCAATCTTATCTAAAGGCTTGCTGGGATTGATTACGATTGTACCATTGCCGTACTCTGGACCAAGCACATGGTGGTAGTACAGGAACCATCCAAGATAGATTTCGGTCTTGGGATTTGTTCGGTTACTAATACTCCAAATCAAGTCAAAATGAGCACCCGATTTTGGGTCCAGAAAATTAAGGTAACGATCAATCGGTCTTATCTTTCCTCGTACGACTGTATCCCCGACAACGAATCCATCGGCTCTCAATGAAGCCATAACATCTCGATGAACAAGATCCGATAACTGTGGATTGATTTCAATCTTGATGAAGCTGTTAATGTCCCCGCCCTCATTGATGGGACTGATTGTTTCCTGTAGTCCTTCTATTAAAGTCTTTTTCACTGTTGCGTCTCCTTTTATTTTAAAGAATTAAATTTACATTACCCAACGAAATACTTGCCATACAAGGACAAGCACAAGAACCGCACAGAAAATCAAATGCGATGTCTTGGGATTATGGAAGATTTGAAATCGCATAGATTGCTTCTTCATCTTCCCCTTGGTCCAGGCTACGTACATGCCCAGGTCTTCACTCACTTTGTTTCGAACAGTTTCTTTTTCAATATAGTTGTTAAGCATTGTGGCAATGTCATGATTATTCTGAGACCGGCAATGCGTCTTCACTGACTGGATTCCCTTTATCATCCCCTCCAGGATTTTCTGATCCTTTGGCGCCCTCATGTACCGAGCTGCTACCATCCCTACGAAGAGAACCGCGTCTACTACGAGTCCCCAGTCCACGGCCAGAATTGCTGTTATTGTTTCTTGCATTTTCTCTCCTTGCGTAAAACTGTTCTGCCAATTTACCTCTAATGGTTTTGGCTTCTTTTACAGTGTCCTTCTCTGGGTCTTCTTCCAAAGCTGGATCTTCGTCGTCGTCATCCTTTGGTCCTCTGTCCTCTGGATCTTTGCCCTTTTCTTTTGCGGCTCTTTCTGTTCCCTCTTCAGCCTGTCTGAACATTTCCGCCCCTCCCTTAATAGATCCCATCAAGGATTGAACGAGTTGAATGGCTTCAGGGAGTTGAACTTCCGGTCCAAAGATTTCTGATTCCTTCAATGCTTCGACTAGCGCCATCATCCTTTCGATCATGTCCAGCTTAATATCCAGGGCTTCTATCGTCTGGATTTGCGCCGAGTCAATCGCGTTCACGAAGTCTACCTCGATGTCACGCCAGGACGCTATCTCAACGTCCGCTATACCGCAGTCTATGGCGATCAGGTGACGGATGGACATGGCCACCGCCTTCTGACCCTTCATAACCCTCTTCTGTAAGCGGGCATACTGTCGAATCCCCGATCTAGCGTTAGCATCGGTCTGACCATATATCACTTCATAGGGCACACCGTTGGCAGTAGTGATTGACTCCCTCTTGTCCCTGATCTTCTGTAATCGATTATCAGCAGATGCATTGGTATTTAATACAATGGGGTCGATTCCCCCTCTGTTGGGGTCTCGCAAAATGACTTTGATTTGACCTGCAAGTCGAACCGCCTGTTCAATATCTTGCGGGCTCATTGACGACGTGTCTTCTACCGAACGGTTGATTCGCTGTTCGTAGTAGTCGATCCAAACTTGTTGTTTCTTTAAATCAAGTCCAGCAGGGGCGTCAACATTGACAAGGGAGTTTCTGTTCAGGTCCGCCATTTCCTTAGCGACATCGACAATCTCTAAACTCATCAAATCTCGGATCTGAGGAAGGAGTGTCGAAAACATGGGACGGCCGGACCGTAGGTGATAAGGCACCCGGGCCATGCCCATGTCGTTCCCTATCATGATCTTTCGTATACTAGTTGAAATTGTCCAAAACTCGGTAGGTTCCTTGATGACAATTTCGTTACCCCTATCTTCCAATACAATAGAGGGTAATTTCTTCCGGTGAACCGACACAACCGATAGGGGTTGTAATGTATCTAAAATATCAATCACACCCTCTTTAGGATCAGTAACGACTTTCAATGAATAGTCACCCCAGAATAGAGCTTCAGGCACTATGTCTGCAACAATCTCTTCCAAGTCGAAAAGCTCCAACAGGCGCTTGATTCTCTTTTCAATTTTTTGTTGGTTTTTTGCCCCCTCTTTTACCCTAATAGAAAATATCTCATTCGTGATGGGATCTGGGGAGAGCATTTCATCAGACAGTGTATGTACGATTTCGTCGACCAAATAATAGTCCTGGTATGAATCCAGGGCTAGATAAAGTCTTCGCAATGACGCATACGTTTCGTACACCTTCATCGCCATCGCCGATTCGATTTCGTTAAATCGACTAGACCGGCGTAAATTTGTTTCAAGCGTCTTTAATTCAAGAGCTTCTCTCTCTGCGGTCTGTTCTTTTGTTTCCTTGTCTTTTTTCTTTACTTCGGGATGTTCGAGTTCGTCATCCCTTCGTACTAACTCGCCTACCGCTCGTCTCCATCTCATTGGGTTTAATGCTGAAAACCAACTCATCTAAATCCTCTCCTCCACCCTTTGCGTTCGAACAATGAGGGTGACGTTTCATTTTTTAGTGCTTCTTCCATTTGTTTGGTAAGGTCGTCTGCGGTATTGTCTGGTAGTAAGTTCAACTTAGAACACATATAAGTGCTCCCCGCACAAGCATCCGAACCGTCTTTACTGCCTTTTGGAGGGTGATCGAATTTCTTACCCACATCCCTCAATTCTTTGAATTCCTTTTTCAGTATAGCACTCTTTGGTCCCCTCCACCTTTCCTCTACAATCGACTGGGCAATACCCTGATACGCATGCTTGTGTTTATCGAGTGAAAGCTCCTCAGTCTTAAACCCGGCTTTCATACATCTTTGGAGGAAATCGACTGATTGGTATCCGTCGGCTGATATGCAAGATATTGTCATACCTAAATCTCGAAGTTTAACCACGAAATTGAATATCTTATACAATGGGATTTGATCGCCTTTAAGGGCTTCTAGGAAAAGACAAAACGGTGTAGATATCAGTGACCCGGCTGCTTCTTCGTAGGAACCTTTCGAAGCATTGAACCGACTTACTTTCTTAGCTCCTACACCTACCGATGCCGCTAGAGCTGCTCTGTCTGTCGTTTTTGCAAAGTCACAGTGAATACAGTAACTACCCTCCATCGACTTTATCATCGTTATGAGTAGACTGAGGTTAACGAAATCGACTATTTCTTCATCTCCCATCACAGGGATTCGAATTACTTCGACCGTCGTTATGGGTTCGATGACGAGGGATTTCGTAAGGGCCTCTACCTTTCGAATTAGCTTCGACTGGCCCCTTGTACTCCTACCGGCAATCTCCTTCAACGCTTGGTGTATATCTTCGACGAATTCGTTGTAGTACTCAATCGGTACTTCTAAGATGTCTGCAGCGTCTAATAATGCCAGTTGACCCTCATCCTCTACAATGAAAGGATCTGTATTTTCGTTTCCTTTAAATACTAGGAAAACCTCGTCGGTGTGTTCCTCTGGTTTTGCTTCCCAAATGGACATATCGACGACGTAGGTCTGGGGATCGTTGCCGGCGGCGTCTACCCTCATGTCTAGGAAGTCTGCTTCAGTGTTTCGACTAGACATTAACCACAAATGGCCGGGGACTGGGTTGCCCTTCTTCATGAACCTACTTTTCATTCTTCGTCTTAGGGCTAAATAATTGATCATTACCTGATCAGTCACAAACCCTCCGAAGTTCGATTCATCTATCAGAGCGGCGAATATGGCTCGTCCTATACCGTGTCCAGCCCTCGATCCAATCTGTATGTCAATACTTTTTGGTAGAAGAGGTCGTTTCCCCTTGTGTCCCTTATACTGCTTCTTGGCTAAACCCATATGGTGCTGGAAGAAAGGACTTTCGAGGAGAATGTACTGGAGCTGGCTCCACGTGACGTCTTCGGCTGTGTCCAAGTTCAAGGAAAACAGTGCGAATGTCAGTATAGTGCTTTCAATCAACCCATACTTGTATTGCGGCTGGGAAAGATGAAGCATTTTGCACAAGTCATATGCAATACCGACGACAGCGAATGTCGTCTTACCAGTTCCAATGGCACCCGTTAATATGATTTCGGTAAAGGGTGAAAAGAAAGGGTCTGGAAACAGTTGAATTGCATGCTGTCTCCATACGTCCCACAATGCCTGCTGGCGTCTGACTAGTACCCCGAACTCATCTTGTATATAGTCTTGAGTGAAAGGGTCTCTTTCATACCGTCCATATATGTTACCTAAGTAATAAGGATCATCTAGGAAGGTAATGACGTCTGGTGGGGCTTTGTCGTACCCCTGCTGGCTGGCATACAATGCGTATACCGCCTCGATGGGCGTATTCTCGATAAGGGCTGTCGTCATTACTCTGTATCCTGTACCGGATTAGACTTGATGGCGTCTACCAACACTTCTACCTCTTCCGGTGTGAATTTTGGAATTCGACTCGTTATTTCTTTTTCCTGTTGGCCTGCGTCAATCGTCTTCTGTTGTTTCGACTCATCTTTCAAGGCTGCTATGGCTTCCGCTATGCGGTCTACCTGTCCTTCCTTGACTGCGTGTCGTAACAATTCGGTCTTTTGTTTGATTGAGCTTTGGGCTAACTTCGCCACTTCCATCTGGTCTCTCATTGTGACCATCTCTCCAGCGGCTGTCTTACCAGTAGCGGCTGCATCTAGCAATACACCTTCGAGTCTGTCCGTAGTCGCCATCATCGAATGGAGGGAGTCTGTCGTCCTTAATGCTAAGTCCGTCATGAACACTTGCAAACCTAGGGCTGTCTTGCCCAACATAGTGGCAATAGAGGATTCTACCGAGTCTCCTTTGCCTACTCTCAACATAATACTATCCATTATGCTGAGTTGTTCATCATTGCGTTCTTTCGGTGTAGCAGTAGTACGAATTATACTGTTTTTCTGTACTGGGGGATTAGTTCTTTTCATAGTTTTTTCCTAATGTCGCTAAAGAGTTAACTCAAGTCTTAGACGCAGATTTCGCTTTCCCTCATTTATTGAAGTATTGACGTGTATACGAAAAAAATGTAATATAATAATATCTTGTACTAATTTTGTGTGAATACGCCTTACGAAGTAAGGTTGAGGGGTTTCGACTTAATGATCATAGCTAGAGATTTAGGGGATAGAATTCAAGTCAAAGTAAAGTTTGACCCAGGGTTAATTTCTGTACTTTACTCGGGACTGAAAGGAACAGAGGTCTACAATTCTTCATGGCTTGTGGATCGTACTCTTTCGAATGTGTTATTCCTTTCTGCTAATGGGGCTTTACTCGACCCTGGGTTGCAGGGTCTTTTGCGGGAAAACGTGCCTAAGGGTTTTGAGGCTATGTTTCCTTACCAGAAGATAGGCTATAACTTCCTACAGAACCGCAATGGGAGGGCTTTACTCGCCGATGATATGGGATTGGGTAAAACTGTCCAGGCATTGGCGTATGTCCAAGGGAACCCTCACAAATGGCCTGTCGTCGTAGTGTGTCCTGCTAGTGTCAAATACAATTGGGCGCGGGAGGCTGAAAAGTGGTGTGGCATCAAACCTTATGTCATTTCTGGTAAGAAGACTTTCGCACTGTCTCCTGATCGTATGTTCATTATCAATTATGATATTCTTTCTAGTTGGGTTAAGCCTTTGCGGGATGTGGGCATTCAAGTCATTATCACTGATGAGTGTCACTACTACAAAGCGACTAGTGCTGCGAGGACGAAGGCGGTTAAGAAGCTGGCTATGGGGATTCCTCATTTCATGGCGTTGAGTGGCACACCGATACTCAGTCGTCCTATTGAGATTTTCAATGCTGCGCAAATCATACAGCCGGGTGTCGTAGGCACTTATATGTACTTCATACAGCATTTCTGTGCGGCTAAATGGGACGGTTTTGATTGGGACACTAAAGGGGCCTCCAACATAGAGGAACTCCATAATACCCTCCGAAGTACGATTATGATTCGTCGTCGGAAGGCGGAAGTATTGCCTGACTTACCGGCTAAGCGTCGTGAACTAGTTGCTATGCATATGAGCGAGGCTGTTTGGAAAAAGTACAACAGGGCTAAGACAGGATTGATAGAGGCCTTGGAGGATAATCAGTCTTCGCCGGGCGGTAAGTTGAATATGCATGTCTTTTCTTTAATGCATAAACTCCATGACATGGTTGTGGATGCTAAACTCGTTCAATGTATGAAGTGGATTGAGGATTACCTGGAATGTGGCAATAAACTTGTTGTCTTTGCTATTCATAAAAAGGTTATTGCGCTCGTCATGGATAAGTTTGCGGGGCGTGTCGTTAAGGTGGATGGCAGTGTCACTGGCATTAAACGCCAGGAGGCCGTGGATCGTTTTCAACAAGATGAAGGAATACGGCTATTCGCAGGTAACATCAAGGCGGCTGGTGAGGGGATCACTCTTACGGCTGCCCAGGATACATGCTTCTTGGAGTTTGATTGGACCCCGGGAATGCACCAACAGGCAGAGGATCGTGTTCATAGAATTGGACAAACGGCGAGTTCCTGTATTGCCTATTACCTAGCCGTTGCTAACACGATTGAGGAAGTACGTATCAACACCCTTACTCGTAAACAGTCTGTCCTAGATGGCGTCCTTGACGGGGAAGCCGGGATGGATGCTATGTCATTCAAGGAGTTATTAGAAACACTGAAAAAGCATTGACAAAGGAGAATCAAATGTGTCAAGAGCGTTTAGCACTCGAAGAGCTAGAAACCATTCTTAAGAATCCCCGCCTACAGCTCAAACCTACAGATCCCGAGCCCACGACAGAACAGCTCGAAGAGTGGGCGGGGGATAGTGTCATGGAGGCTACTGACGGCTGTACCGTTGAACCCGATGGTATTTGTTGTCACGGGCATGTGAGTTGGTTCCTCCATTACTTGGTCATCTAATTACGTGTGTATTGTCATATAAAGAGAAACTCTTGAGAGATATAAAAGCGACTGCTGAGGAGATCAGAGAGGCTACGGGCATTTGTTATAAATTGCCCGCACTGTGTCCTCAGTGTGATTCGTTGTCGGTCGTTTTGAATAATGCGACAAAGCGCATTGCTTGTGCGTTCTGCGAGTGGGACAGGGACAAGGACGAGGAGGAATAATGGCCGGGCCGATAAGAATCGTACTTGAAAATAAAAACACAAAAGAGGCCTTGCTTCTTCAGTACCTTAAATTACTCAAAGATATATGTTCCCTGCAAAGTATGGTAGATGTTATCCGAGACCTAGACAAGAGTGGATAGATAATGAGAAAGAATAATACCATAAAAATCACGAAAGAAGAGGCCGAAATCATCCTTGTGTGTTTATCCTTATGCATTAAAGATGTGGAACTGTGGACCGACATCCCGATGTTTCTTCGTAAGATGTGCAAATCTACTATATCAGATCTTATGACCTATCAGGTTCCTCCATTTAAGCTGGGTGATCCTCTAGATTACGCCACAGAAATAACTACAGACACCGACGTACTGTGTGAGCTTCTAACCTATACCTCAAACTCTCTTCACGAAACATGGAAGATGTGGTACAAGGGATTCTTTCCTGATGTCAGTGACAATACTTTAGAACGAGTATGGGAAGGCTACCGTTTGAAAATGGTTGAGGTTTTGCAAAACCTCCAACGACAAACCGACTACAAACTAAAAAAAGAAATTACCGAAGACCCGACCCCCTTCCCAACAGAAGAAGAAGGAGATTGGCCCTTTGATCCTGTTGTAGGACAGCGTCTCATAATTAAACGAGTTGTGATACCAGGTGAAGATCCCACCACTTACTATCGAGTAGTTGCCAACGTACAAAAGGAAACGTTTATTCTTGTATTTACCGAACCAATAGAAGGCCTCAATAGAATTGCCTTTCCCCCTTACGACTGGCACAATATGCAATTTGATCGAGCGGAGAGTTAAAATGGAACAGCCTATCGATAAGTTCACGGCTATACAATACGCATTAGGTGCTTTTGCCTTCTATGTCCTCTGGTGTATATTCTGGCTAAGAATAGAAAAGAAGTTTTGCCAGAACCAAGAGGAACAAGACAAGACAAGAAAAGAAGAACATAGATTATATTGACTTTGTCTTTTCAACTCCTTTATACTCAGACAAGTCCATGTTTGAAAGCGTTCAAAAGGAGAATCAGTGAAAAGAAAAACAGTCGTACACGCCATCACAGCCATCCTGTACATTGGCATGATTAAAGCATCAATCTACTTAGGCTATTTTGGTATGCAATATGAAACAACCGCAGTTGCCGCACAGTACAGCAAGTATCTAGCTCTGGTCCTTGTAGAAACAGCTCAAATGTTTATTTGTGCCGGGATGTTATTGCTACTAATCACAAAGGATCCCCAATGATTGAACAATTCAGAAACAAACGATTCAACTCCCGAAAAACGGAGTTGCTAGAATACACCCAGGGCATTATGGCCGAATATGCCCGTCAAGGAATCGCTCTTACACTGCGACAACTCTACTATCAGTTAGTGGCCCGGGGTGTTATTCCCAATGAAATACGTCAATACAAAAATCTAAGCGTATTTGCCACAGACGCTCGCTATGGAGGATACGTTGACTGGAATGCTATTGAAGACCGTATCCGCAGACCCTCTGTCCCTGGAGAGTGGGAAAACACTCGACAAATGATCGATCAAGTGATGCCGTCCTACAGGCTACCCCGTTGGCGGGACCAAGACAAATACGTCGAACTCCTCACGGAAAAGGACGCCCTCAGTTCTGTCCTGCAACCCCTGGCTAGCAAGTATCATATCCCCTATTGTGTTAATCGAGGATACACGTCGGCGTCGTCAATTTACGATCTCCGAAACCGCCTCTATTATCAAGTCAAAGTAGAAGGCAAAAAAGTCGTTATTCTATATCTAGGGGATCATGACCCCAGCGGATTAGACATGATCCGGGACATTAAGGACAGACTGCACGAAATGCTAGAATCGCCGTTCGCTGAAAAATGGATTGATTTTGAGGATAATGTTCAAATTATACAAGTCGCCTTAACCATGGAACAAATCAAACAGTATGATCCTCCTCCTAACCCCGCCAAGCTCACAGACACTCGAGCCCGTTGGTATATTGAAAAATGGGGAGAGTCCTGCTGGGAAGTGGATGCCCTTCCTCCAGACAAAATGATTCGAATAGTGGAGAATGCCATCAAGGAGCATATCGACCTTGAGAAGTATGAAGCGATTAAAGAATTAGAGTGCAAGCAACGCAAACAGGTATTTGACCTTCTTGACGGCAAAGGCCTTAAGAAGAAAAAGCGAAGACGCAAGAAGAAAAAGGGAATCGAAAAGTGCTACGGCAAAAAAACCAAACGATGATTTAAGGGGGCTAAAATCCCGGGATAAAACTGTTTTGGATACAATGTAACGGCGTATATGGCAAGAACACAAATTTGGAGGATCTAAAGTGACAACAAGACAACCCATACAGCAGCGCTACAACGATATAGAGCAGTATATCCGACAAGGAGAATGCGCCGCTCCCTCAAATAACCGAATGGTCCGCTGGTTTGTTACATACCCACAATGTCGACATGAAGCCTATCCAATTGAAATACTACTAGCCCCGAATAAAAAAATGCTAGACGCCAAAGAATTAGATCCTGTCGGCTGGTTGGTAGTAGAATGGTTGCTGGAAGGATCTCCTCGCTTTTATCTAACACAACAGGACGCATACAACGATACCAATCGCATTCCCTCTACTGAATACACTCCAAAGGATTTCAATGATTACTAGACACTTTATTCGACTTGCTGGCGAATGGCGAAGCAACTTCGATCCCAAAAGTCCGAATGACATGATAGTCAAACCTCGCCATGAAATGCTCATCAACTTAGACTGGATCAAGTTTGCTTTTCGAATACGGGAAAACCTTAGTGTCTTTCTAATCAAGGAAAAGATCCCAGGGATTTCCGAAATGGAGTCGATCTGGTTCTTCGTTCCTATGTCTTTAGAGGACATTGAAAAGCATATCATAGCCTGTGGGGGCAAAATAAGACACACAAGGAAATTCAATAAAACGAAAAAAGTTAATAAAAAGCCACACAAAAAGGAAAAAGACTAGTATACTCAAAATATGGAAACAGAAACTTTTTTCGAAATAACACAGGAAAGTAGCCCAGAGGTAGTGGCCGGGGCCCTTCTTCACATTTATGGATATCAAACCAGTGAAGAGCAATCGGCGGGACACACGATCGAGAATAACAACGCAGGGTTCAGCGGATGTGATTCGGACTTTTTATCGGATTTAGCCGAGAAAGTCATAAACTACAAAAAATTGACGGACAAGCAATTAGCCTCCGTACACAAGGCAATCACAAAATATCACCGCCAGTTGAAAAGTGGATTTAGGGCATATCAAATTGCCGTTAAAACTACGCCGATGATTCGAACCTGGTGGCCCTTGTTTGTTAAACCAGATCCCCTGAATACTGGTATGATTATCATACAGTATACAAACAACTCAACCGAGCGGGAATGGATTAAAAGCAACATCGACGGACGCCAGTTCGACTGGGACAGGAAAATTTGGATTGCTCCTGCAATTGACGAGAACATCAAAAAACTAAAGGACTATGGTTTTGGCATCAGCGAGAATTTAACCAATCCTGGCAAAATTACAGACCTAGTCAAAATCACAGAGGCAGGCAAAAAACTCCTACACGTTAGATTCCCAAAAATGAACGAACTTGTTCAAAAAATGAGGCAAGTACCGGGAGCCCGCTGGAATCCAGACGAGCACTGCTGGGAAGTCAAAATTAACGAGGCATCAATCAGCGCCATGAAGCGCCTGGAATTCAACTTGCCCGACATTGACTTTTCTGGTCCTAAGTACACACAAGGCACATTGCCCGATAAACTGCGTGAAGTGATGTACGACTACCAAGTGGAGGGATACGACTTCGTTGAAAGTAAAAAGGGAAGAGCAATCATAGGCGACGAGATGGGCCTGGGGAAAACTATACAGGCAATCAGTTATGTTGCCTCTAACCCCGACAAGCGTCCCGTTTGTGTTGTGTGTCCCGCCAGTGTCAAAGGCGTTTGGAAAAGGGAATTCAAAAAGTGGGCAGGGCTCGACAGTGTTATCCTGGAAGGCCAGGGAAACAAGATCCCAGAAAAAAGTGAAATTTACATTGTCAATTACGACATACTGTCTTATAAAGTAGCCGCCCTCAGAGAACAAGGAATTCAAACACTAATCATTGACGAATGTCATTACATCAAAAACAGGGACACAAAACGTACCGCCGCAGTCACTACACTAGGATCGGAAGTAGCCAAGTATGTAATCGCACTCAGTGGCACTCCCATCACTAATCGCCCTGAAGAATACTTCACAACCCTGAACCTCATCAACCCCGACGAATTTGATAATTTTGTCAAATACGGGATTCGATACTGTGACGGGCATAAAGGCGAGTACGGATGGGATTTTAGTGGCAAGAGCAATGAAGCGGAACTGTACGAGCGTACCACACGATCCCTGCTGATACGACGGAACAAGTCAGAGGTCCTAAGTCAACTGCCAGCCAAGACTCGCACAGTCGTGCCGCTACAGATGAACAAGAAGCAACAAGCCACATATGATGAGCACATCGATAACATGATGAATGAGATGTATGATAAACAACTCAAAGGAGGGGCCGAAGCCCTGGCAATGATTGAGGCCGCGAAACAAGCAGTCGTTAAGGCTAAAATAGATCAGGCAATCACTTGGATCGAAGACTACTTACGAGTTGAAGACAAAATTGTCGTATTTGCAACGCACAAATGGACTGTTGAAAAACTCATGACGCATTTTGGGGACATCGCCGTTAAAATAGACGGATCAGTTCCTACAGACAAACGACAGGCCGTTGTAGATCAGTTTCAAACGAATGATAAAATCAAAGTATTTGTAGGCAACATCAAAGCGGCGGGGATTGGCATCACACTAACTGCCGCACACGCCACTTGCTTTTTGGAATTAGCTTGGACGCCTGGAGATCATGACCAGGCCGAAGATCGTGTACACAGGATTGGACAAACGGCGGATCACGTAGACGCTTACTACTTACTCATGGAAGGAACCATTGAGGAGGACATAGCAAGTCTATTAGACGACAAACGAGCTACACTGGACGCCGTTTTGGATAACAAAGTAACGGAACAACATGACGAGAGTTTACTCACGACACTGTTGAAGAAATACGGAGCAAAAGATGAGTAAGAAAAAAGTAATGAAACCGAAATCAATAGTATTCCCTCCGGTGATACAGGGGATGTTCCCGGGCGGATGGAAACCAACCCCGGGAGTACGAGAACACGTCTATAACAGTTTGATGTACGAAACAAAAGATATGACGGGCTTCGTCACAGGAGATTTTGGCAAAATAAATATGGGCGTCGAGCCCTGCTACATCGACACCAGTATTCGGATAATAACAAATGCAACTAAACAAAGAGGCCATCAAATATTTTACGAAGGGAAGATAGTCCTGGGCCACAGGAATGCTATCAGCTCTTTTTTGCTTAAACTTGGACATCGTATGACTACGATCCAGAATGAGAGGAATTGCCTTGAAGAGATTATTAGAGAATCTACCAGAAAACAGCACGCAGATACTACTCCATGAAGTATCTCTAGACATTCTCCGGAAACACAAACCGGACAAGCAACACCCAGTTCATCCCATCAAAGTCACGTTTGCCGACGTTGAAACAACGGGGGTGACACACGGAAAGGACAAAGTAACGCAACTCGGTTTGTTGCAAATCCTTTTTTGTGGAGAATCGGGACTGCCTCACCAGATCTTAAACTGGTATGAAGGATTTAATGATCCTGGAATACCGATCCCAGAAGACGTGCAACGATTGACGGGGATCACCGATGAAATGGTAAAGGGGCAGGTCCTCGATACAATGGAGATTGGCAACATCATCAGTGACAGTGACTTAATCGTAGCTCACAAGGCGGATTTTGACCGCCCTTTTGTCGACGATATCTGTCCTGTTAGTAGGACAGTGCCTTGGTCCTGTAGTCTAATGCAAATTGACTGGAAAAAAGAGGAATGCGAATGTGCCCGTCTTTCTCACATTTGCCTGGAACACGGCTTTTTCTACAAGGGCAAACATTCGGCACTGAGCGACTGTGTAGGACTGGCCTGGTTAATGTGCCACCGATCCATACATAAGCAGAAACTCACTTATATGAAAATCCTGCTATGGCAGCTCAACAACGGCGGGATCGTATTTGTGCAAGCCCTGGGAGCTCCCTTTGAGAAAAAGGATGTACTGAAGGGCATGGGATTTCAATGGAATCCCGCCGACAAAGTATGGGAACGGAAAATGCCATTCTACCTGTGGCGTGAAGTGCAACACGCCTTACGGGAATTAGTGTACTTCGCTCCTGATGTGCCGGCTAAGTATAAGTACCAGAGTGAAAATCCCTGGTGTGTTAGAATAATAGACGCAAAGGACGCATTTAAAAGCAGTTTCTACTAAAATGACACAGCAACGAGATTATACCTTATTTGACGTACAGGCCTTCTACAGCCAGCACGGGATACCCACTGCACCCGCCGGGGACAAACACAGTCGAGCCGGATGGGTGCAGAGTGGTTGTCCTTTCTGCAAAAGTAGCGAAAAGTACCACCTAGGATTTTGTCTTTCTACAGGCAAGTACAATTGCTATCGATGTGGATCAAAGGGCGTTGTCGCTGTTGTACGGGAATATCTCAAAAGCGACTGGGCTGCGGCCTTTAGGCAAATAGATGAACACATGAGGGGCATGACTCCTCTAGACATAAAGAAAAAGGATGAGCCCAAGCTAAACCGACCATTCGAAACAGAGTGGCCGATGGGGACTGTGCCCCTGTTACCCTCCCATCAGAAGTATTTACTAAGCCGAAACATCGACCCTAATATCTGGTTTCTTTATAGCTTGCGCTCTTGTGGTCCTATAGGGCCCTACAAGCACCGGATAATCATTCCTATCTACATCCAAAACAGGTTGGTCAGTTACCAAGGAAGGGACGTGACAGGAAAAGCGGAACTGCCGTACAAGGCTTGTGAGGATAGAAACGAAGCAATCCACCATAAAGACATTGTCTACGGGTTTGATTTAGTACCCAAAAAAGGAGACGCCCCTGTCGTCCTTGTAGAGGGGGTCGTGGACGCCTGGCGTCTAGGTCCCGGGAGTCTAAGTACATTCGGAGTAGGCTACACCAAAAAACAGATAGATTTTCTTTGTCAACACTTCAATCGTTTCGTAATCATGTTTGATGGAGATGAGGCTGGAATGAATCGGGGTGACTTGTTACACAACGAACTCCTATTCCACGGGAAAGAAAGCAAAAAGATGTTTATCCCCGGAGATCCGGGATCACTATCGGCTGTCAGGGCCTGGCAACTAATGAAAAGCATACGGGAAGGAAGGACATAGAATGATACACGAATCAGTCAATATGCTAAATCTGGGACGATTTTACGAATCGCTAAGAACACGGAGGAGCGGCGAGTTTTCGTACAATCCCTACCACATCGAAAGCCCTCGAAACTTTACCCTGGGCAATCTAAAGCAGTATATCGAGTACATGAGGGAACAAAAAACGAAAGTGTTCCTAGTAGGAGAAGCCCCGGGATATAAAGGCTGTGCCCTTACGGGCATACCCTTTACCAGCCAAGAAGTCGTTGAATCCAAGAAACACACTATCTGGCAACGACTAGCCCCTAACATAGTACTCAACGACGACCATCCCGGGAAAGAGAACACAGCGACAATCGTTTGGAAGCTTTTGGAGGAACTCAATTACTTGCCCCTCTTTTGGAATGCCTTTCCATTCCACCCACATGAAAGAAATGATGTGTATTCAAACAGAAAACCAGATTCGTTTGAACTAAGAGAAGGCGCCTTCTACTTGACCTACTTGATTGAGTATTTCAAACCGGAGCACATTATCGCCATTGGACGCCAGGCACAAAACACACTGTCTAGAATTCTAAATAAAGAAATCAAATACATCCGCCACCCTTCAATGGGGGGTGCGTGCGCTTTTCGTCACGGCATGCGAGATTTACAAGAAGTACTCGACTCGCAAAAATAGGCGCCACAGGAAATAACCGTCCAAAAACCTTGAATATCTAATTGTAGGCTGTGTAGACACTACTTTGCCTCTGGATAGGGAATTTGACGTCCTATAAGTGACACCAAGACGCAAAAAAAGAACTTAATAAGCTACCAAACTATTTTGTAATAAACTATTGACGGGTAATACACAAATATATATAATCAAGGACAATATGTACTAAATTGCCAAACTAAGGGACTCCCGTAGGCCATGGGAGTGGCAAAGGCCGGGAAGGAAGCTACCCAAAGCTTCTCTGATATTCTTTCCGGCCCTCCCTTTTGTACTAACCGAAAATATCAGGGGTTACATTGAAACAGTTTCAAAAAATCAGCACAGTTTTGAGTTGCTCATTTGAGTTTCGTTGTTCCCTTCGCAGGAGTTTATGCAGCAATGGCAGATGACAATCATGGAATTGAATTAGTAAACGCAGACCAAAAGCTATTTCATATAGTAGACCAAGATCTTACCGATTTATGGTTGCCGTTAATTGGACCCACCGCATACACGGTATGGAACGTATTGAAACGCTTTACCAATACACTGGAACGAGGAACGGCCTTCCCTGTAGTGACCCAAAGGCATTGGGCAGAACGAATAGGGATAAGCCAGAATACGTTTAATACAGCGATCAACGTGCTAGAGAAACACCGTCTAGTCAAAACAATAAAGAAAAAGGGAAACACCCGTCAACTCAAGTACGCGGTACTCAGTGTGCCTGCTATTTTACCCGATCACCTAAAAAAGAATAGCAAACCATATTCAAAAAGCAATCCTTTCATGCACCCTGTGTTAGAAGGCCGAAGCCGACTCTTTGTAAAGCAAAAAATAAGCTTTACACCAACGCAGGATAAACAGGCAATAGATATCGCTCAACAACGGGAATCCCAAAATTTGGGAATCCCAGAAATAGACGAGTTACAAGAAAAAGACAGTTTAATGGGATTCCCAAAAATTGGGAATCCAAATTCCCAAAATTTGGGAATCCAAATTCCCAAAAATTGTGAATCCTTAGTAGAGGGTACTATAGTACCCCCTACGGTAAAAGAAAGTATAAAAGATAGTAATTTAAAAAACAGTGGTGTGACCTGCGTTCACACCAGTGATATTTTAGAAGATGAGGTTCCTTCTACCCCGAATGGAATTGTTAGGACGAATCAACCAATACCACAATCCCATCAAGTAAAATCAGACCATGAGAAACTGGTTGACTGGTTTGATAACAACAGAATAACATCCCATCCAAATCTGGTTAAGCCGGGAGCACTTACCCCATCAAGGAAAAAGAATAGCCTGGATGAGATAGACAGACTGATCAGGATTGACGGATTCGACTTTGAAACCGAAATCAAACCAACCATTGAATGGGCAGTAACCGATCCATTCTGGGATAGCAATTTGTTGGCGCTTACTCGTTTGCGGAACATTGGAAGCAATGGTCAATCTAAGTTTTTGAATATGCACAGATCCAGAACAGCTCAACCGACTGCCGGATCATCAGCTCCCACGTTTGAGGCTAAACTGAGCAAAATCAAACATCCCTACTATTCGCCGCAAGAGATGGCGAAAAAGACACCAACCGAAATAAGGGATTTGCAAGGAACACACTACGACAAGAAGACAGGCGAGTTTTGGGAATACGATCAACAGGGAAACGAACTTCAGCATCGATGGTTAAGAGATGAGGAGGAAACAGCATGACACCTCCACCAAACGAAATGATACAGGCAAGGACCCAGGAACTGCTTCCTCAAATAGGTATTCCCGAACGGTACCAACTGGCTAAATTAGATGATTTCCCACCAGAAGAAAGAAAAATGGTCAGGGCACTTATCGGACCCAAAATCAACACGATCATCGTCGGACCCAACAAAACAGGCAAAACACATCTCATGGCCGCTATTGCCCGGGAAAATAGCCATAATGCATTTCTCCCACATTTATCTAATTTCATTTCAATGTCTGACTTGATTCTAAATGTGCGGGAAGGCATCGGAGCGGAAGGCGAAAAAGCGTCCGATATCGTTCTAACTCGAAGATATATGGAATGTCCATATTTGTACCTGGACGATCTGGGAGCAGAAAAGACAACAGACTGGGTGAGACAAGTGCTGTACACGATTATCAATTATCGATACAATCACATGAAACATATTCTCATCACTTCGAACTTGATGCCTTCGGAATTAGACGATAAACTAGGAACTCGAATTTGTCGAAGAATTGAAGATATGTGTACTGTACACAGAAAGGACGAACGATAGACATGGAAGAAGTGGGTACACTGGAACGCCGGATAGTCATCGGCCTTGTGCTGAGCACAGACTATCTCCTGCACATACACCAGAAATATGATCCACTATATCTCCAGTCTATGACGGCCCGCACAGTGTCCCATTGGTGCCTAGACTACTTCAAAACATATGAAAAGGCTCCAGGGGCTGAAATTGAGGCCCTGTACGATGACTGGAAAATCCTAAATGAACAGGATGAGGACATAGTCAATATCACTAACTGGGTCTGCGACATCCTGGAAAATCTTGAAGAGACGGCCCAGGGACTCAATGTCGATTATTTAATCACCCAGAGTTTAGACTACTTCAAAAAGAGGTCAATGGAAAACCTCAAGACCATGATGGAATATCACTTGGGACGAAACGACCTGTTGCAAGTGGAACAGATGATCGCAGATTATCGAGGAGTCCAAGAAGAGTTGTGCTACGGCGTAACGCCCCTAGACGATGACCAACTAGTCATTGACGCCTTTGACGAGAGCATGAAGCCCATGATTCAACTCCCTGGCGTGCTAGGAGATATGTACAATCGGTTCCTGATACAGGATTCGCTCATAGGTATTATGGCTCCGGAAAAAAGGGGCAAAACATGGTTTATGATGGAACTCCAAATGAGCGCCACTAAATCTAATCTGCCTGTAGCCGTTTTCCAGTGCGGGGATATGTCCGACAAGCAATGGACTCGTCGCCAAGGCATCCATTTATCTAAAAGAAACGACATGGGTGAGTTTTGTGGGAAATTGATGGTTCCGGTCATTGATTGTGTGTTCAACCAGAATGACACTTGTATCCGTCCCGAACGGGAACCCAAAACTGACCCCGGGGTGTTATTTCCAGAACTTGACAACGTCACACTAAAGAACATGACCTTGGAAGAATACAAGACGGTCAAAGCGTGCAACCCCCATCACGTAGCCTGTACATCATGCCGCTATTCTCCTGATTCACAATTTAGAGGAGCCTTGTGGTACAAGCAACGGGAAAAGGTCCAGCCACTAACATCAAATAGTGCCCTTTACGAAACGCGAAGATTCCGTAAAATGTTTAAAGCGCCGTTCAAGTTATCTACCCATCCAAGTGGGGATTTGAATATTAAGCAAATAAAAGACATTCTTCATGTATGGGAAGATTCGGAAGGTTTTGTGCCTAAGCTCATTTTAATTGATTACGCCGATGTGCTTGGAGCAGAGGACTCCCGGAAGGAATTAAGGCATCAGCAAAATGAAACATGGCAGGCTATGAAAGGACTATCCCAAGTAGGCAAGAGCCTGGTCATTGCGGCGACACAAACGGATGCCGATAGTTATGACAGGGACAGCATTGGCTTGAAGAACTTCACAAACGATAAAAGGAAGTACAGTCATGTTTCTGCGATGTTTACGCTAAATCAGAACAAAGTAGAAAAAGCAAAAGGACTAATGCGTATAGGCAACTTGATTGCTCGGGAAAGCACAAGCGATGACCGACAAGTCAAAGTGATACAACGGCTAGAAATGGGACGTTTCTATCTAGGGAGTTATTTATGACATTCAAAGTGGAAAAAGAATTCAAATGGGAAATGGCGCACAGACTCCCATATCACCAAGGGCAGTGCCGTAGACTACATGGCCACTCCTACAGAGCGTTGGTACAATTGACAGGAGCAGATGCCGCTCTTGTGGAAGTAGAGGGTGATCCAGAAGATGGTATGTTGCTTGACTTTTATCGTCTCAAGTTTTTGAAGGATTACATCGATAAAGAATGGGACCACCGCACCATGTTGAAACATGATGATCCTTTGGTGTTTCCCCTCACAGGAGCCGAAGTGTACATGCCTGATTCTCTGGTAATCGTTCCCCATTCACCCACGGCAGAGCACATTGCCAAAATGATTTGCGACGTGGTAATGAAAAATATGGCTATAATGCCTTTCATGTGTAAACTGGCTGCCAGTGGTCAAGGAAAAATCAGTGTCAAAGTGTTTGAAACGTGTACTTGCTCAGCCACGTATGAAAGGAATTTAAAGGAGGAATCTAATGTCAGAAAGTCTTAATGTTTTTAGCGTATTCGGTACAATTTCCGGGGAATGTGGTGTATTCCCGGCTGGGACACTGGCTACGTTTATACGTCTCGCAGGCTGTCCCTTTAAATGTGCCTGGTGCGACACTCCCGAATCTCTCCCATCAGATTCTGGCAATCCTTTTACCATACCAGAAATACTGGAATGTGTCAGCTTCCCTCACATTGTAATCACCGGGGGAGATCCACTAGTACAACAAAAGAAACTCCCCGCTTTGACTGAAGCCTTACATAACAAGTTTATGGAAGCACGTGGAGAAGCGCCATTGATTCAAATAGAAACATCGGGATTGATTAAACCGGACGTGATCCCGCATGTCCAGGGCTACATCCTGGATTATAAACTGGTAGGATCAGAAGAGTTTAATTCGGAAAAGGGGACTACCGATTTTTGGATGGATATGTTGGAACCTCTAGGAGCCGCACCTAAGCTGAAACCGAAAGTCTTTATTAAGTATGTAATAAAAGATGTAGCGGATTTGTGCCAGGCGATGCAGTTTACAAGATCATTGCATTCTAAACTAACAGCAAGACTGGGACCTACAGTCACATACGCCTTTTCACCCGTACATGGAGCCATGGAAGCTAAGGAAATCGTACGGCACCTTATGGATAGTCGTAATAGTCTTCCTCGGAATGTAATGCTAAACATGCAGATGCACAAAATAATTGATATGGCGTAATTTGTCTATATAAGAGGACTTGGTGTTATAAATGAACCTTGAGAATAAAAAAATACAAACTTTTTTTAAAAAGGGTATTGTGTCCGGTGACAAAAAGTCATATAATCAAGGTGTACTTAACAAAAACACTCAAGTCCAAATAGGAGGACACACTAATGAAAATGGATCAAGTAACCAAAGCAGCAACGGAACTGAACACTGTACTTGGATGCAAGCCACCAATACCTACCGCCCCCGGAACCAAGAAGGCAGACATTTTGGTGAAGATCACCGAAGCAGCCACTTTAATTCAGGAAGGCGACAACGTCAGCAACGACACCAGAGCAGTGATTGCATTTGCGGCCAACCCAGAAGCGGCGGCCCCTCCTGCAGCACCAGCAGCTCCCGAAGGAACACCAGAAGGAACTCCTGCACCAGCTCCTACCAGCACTGCCAAAACTGTAAAGCAGTCCAAGCCAAAGTCGGAATACGGACACGCCCTGGGATCACTTTCCGGACAGATCGATGTTGCATTGATCGCCCATCGGGGAACTGTAACCAACTCGGCGGAAATTGCCAAAGTAGTAACTCAAGCGGCAGGCAAAGAATGTACGGCCAAGCGTATTATCGATCACGCCAAGAGCCTCAACACTCGCAAGCTCGCCGAAGTGGACATCCAGGTTGTGAACCCGGAAGAAGGAGAAAAGTATCACACAGTCAAACTTGCCTAGGCCAGTTGACGATAAAAACTCAAAGGCGGATCAGTTAAATCTGGTCCGCCTTTTTTTATCTCAAATTGGAGAGAACCCAAATCGTGATGGCCTACTCGAAACTCCATCACGTGTAGTCAAATTATGGAAGGACGTGTACGGCGGATATGATCAAGATCCGGCGGATATATTGAAACAGTTTGATAATGATGGAGACTATGATCAAATCGTACTTCTCCGGAATATCGAATTCTATTCAATGTGTGAACATCACATGCTTCCATTCGTAGGAACTGCGCATGTAGCGTATATTCCTAAGGACAAAATAGTAGGCATATCTAAACTAGCTCGTCTGGTGGACATATATGCCCGTAGACTCCAAGTACAGGAGCGGCTAGGGCAACAAGTAGTCAACGCTCTAACTACTCATTTAGACGCTCTTGGAGCCGCTTGTATTATCGAAGCAGACCACTTTTGTATTCGTATGCGTGGCGTTGGTAAGCAGCACTCAAATATGGTCACTTCTTCCTTGGTCGGGGCGTTCAAAGATAACATCCAAACCCGACAAGAACTAATGTCACTCATAAAAGGAGTTTAGCGTGGAAACCGTAAAAGCAGAAATACTATGGACCCGGAATTGCCATCTAGATTGTCAATATTGTGGAATGGTTACGGGAAGGCCCGCATCATACGGCGTTGAACGCTGGAAAGAAACGGTAGACAATCTGAAAAAGCTAGGATGTGGGTTTATGGCGTTTTATGGAGCTGAGCCTCTTTACGATCCCGATTTTGAAGAGCTTCCTGAAGTAGTAGGATATGCCGAATCACAGGGCATTCATACCACGGTAATCACATCTGGTGTAGCCTCCAATGTCAAACAAAAAATAGACAGACTCATTGAAGCCGGTGCTCGTAGTTTGTCCATGAGTTACGACATGGTTCCTCTGGACAAACACTCCAAAGCAAAAACAGGAAAAGCCCTGCAATGGCTGACATACTTCCGGGACAATTGTAAAGACTTGAGAGATGTCGCAGCTATCGCTACCCTGACCAGTACGAACTTCCATCTGTTGCCTGAAACAATTGAAACAATGTCTTCAGAAGGTATCTGGATGTTTTTTGATATGATCCACCCAGACCGAGGACAGCATGGCAGCAAAACCAGAAACCTGCCAGGGACAGAGGAACTGCTATTCAAACCAGAGCATCACAAAAACTTGAAACACATCCTGGACCTCACTATGGAGATGTCGGATGACGGCTACCTGGTGCACACATCCCGAGAATTTGTGGATTTGATTAGCGCTAACGACTTCGCCCACTTGCAAAACTATTCCTGGCATTGTACCAAAGAAAAGATGTTTCCGTCCTGGGTGACAATCGATTGTGATGGTAGGGTATTGACGTGCGATGATTACACGATCGAAACTCCCATTGTGTTTGGTCATGAGCTAGTTGAGAATTGGGATCGGTTCTGTGAAGAAGCCCGAAAGGATACACTCAAATGCCCTGGGTGCATTTGGAACACACACATTGATGCGATGTACATTAAAGAGGGGTCAATTCCTTTTTCAAATTACGTCCATACCCTGTAAAGGAGAAAACAGTGCTATATGATAAACAGCGAATAGAATCTCTATTAGAAGCAGAGTGCTTTGAAATAGATTCGGATTTACGAGCTCATCCGAATAAGAAAATCGCTCTTTGCTATAGTGGTGGGATTGACAGTTTCACAGCATTCCACTTCTTACGAGATCGGTACGGTGTTGAGCGTCTCCGTCTTGTTTGGTTTGATCTCAAATCTCGCTATAGTGAACGGGAGTGGGAATGGATTCAACGACAGGATCTGCGTTCCAATATTTCCATACAAGTAGATCGCAGTTTAGACTTGAGTGATCGGGAAGTCGGAGAAAAGGCATACATACCTTTTCGCAATATGTTAATTGCTGCCCAAGCTGTCAAATACGGGGACATCGTATGTATGGCGGGAGTCTTGGACGATGTTGTAGCCGATAAAAACAAGCCCATTTTTGAAGAAATGTCGCATGTGCTCAGTATGATGGAAAAACGGCCCCTTCGGGTTTGGAGTCCGTTTTGGGGATTAAGGAAGCACGAAGTCGTTGCCTGGTTCCTAAACAACACGGAACATCCCAGAAACATTCTTGATACTATTTCCTGCTATTCCGGGCATTGCGACAGTAACTACTGCGGAGAGTGTCCCTGCTGTTTTCGAAAGTGGGTTGCTTTGCGGGCCAATGATGTGATCATAGATTTTATAAATATGAAATTATTGGAAGAATACTATACACTGTGTCGTGACGGACATTACGATACAGAGAGGAATAGAAGCACTATTGAAGTTATCGATGAATATCGGCGTGAACTAAAGTTCCGAAAGGAAAGTGAATAACATGAGAATCGCAGTTGACATTGACGGTGTCTTGACTTTGGAAACGGAAGGTCATGACTATACAAACCGAACACCGAATAAAGAAAACATCGAAAAAGTAAATGAACTAGATGCGGCAGGACACACTATCATTCTGCACACAGCAAGATGGGAACAGGACCGTGGGGTTACCAAGGCGTGGTTAGATGCTCACGGTCTTGTTGCTTGTGAATTGCTCATGGGCAAAGTGCTTTGTGATCTGTACATTGACGACAAAGCATCCACAACCATCCCGACGCCGCATGATCTCTATATGGCCCAGGAGGTATTCTCATGATTGTATGGTTTGCCGGCACGGTAGGGAACAGAATTGAAGTTGAAAACTTTTGCAAATATCGCTTGCATTCGTATCACAGCATCCAAGATGGCGCAGCTACTCGCAATGTCATGCAAAACGAGGAACGGACGTACACTCTGTTCCTAGATAGTGGTGCTTTTTCCGCTTGGAACCTAGGCAAACCCATCCAAGTCCAAGACTATATCGATTACGTCAAAAATAACTTGTCTAAAATCGATTATTATGTGGTACTGGACGTAATTACCCAAGTCCAAGCTTCGTGGGAAAATCAGTGCGCTATGGAGGCCCAGGGACTTAAACCCCTTCCAGTCTACCATACGGAAGATCCGTTTCCATACTTGGATCGCTGTTTACACTATGATTATTTCTGTTTAGGCGGGATGGCAAAAGGGTTTACGACAAAACAGCGTCGGGACTTTTTAGATGCCTGCTGGGAAAGAATGACAGACGCCGACGGGGCGCCTCTCACCAAGGTACACGGACTGGGAATGACATCCATCGACTTAATGATGCGTTATCCCTGGTACTCGGTTGACAGCACGTCTTGGCTATTAGCCAGTGCCATGGGAAATATCCTACTCCCCCGGTTGACCGAGTCCGGACCTGTATTTGATCAAAAGCCGTTGGTGCTGTCATCCTCCTCTCGGTCGCCTCAACAGGGTGATGACACAAAACACATACTAGCTATGAAAGGAAAAGAACGGGATCGTGTCTTTGGGTACTTGGCAGAATTGGGCGTCCCCTTGGGTGTATCGGAATTTGTCAAGTATGAAGGACAGGAGATTTTAGAAGGACAAAAGAAATGCAAAGACGGGAAGGGACAGGAGATTTTAGAAACCATCAAGGAAGAGGGTGTAGCAAACAGTCGATACAGTCGATTTATCGTCAATGCGACATTCTTCAAACGATTAGCAGCTGGGTTGGGCAACTGGCGGGAACGTAGATTTGAACAAAAAAGAAAAGCCAAAAAAGGGTTCTTTTCAAAGAACGTATTTGTACAGCCTCCAGTAAAACGAGCGAAAGGAAAAGTGGATCATGATAAAAACAAATAGGGAATACCTTTTAGACCTGCTCCGGCTATTGAAGCCGGGATTGTCTGAAAAGGATTTAGTAGAGGAATTCGGCGCATTGCGCATTTGTCAAGGCACACTCGTCACCTACAACGACAAAATATCCGTCCAAGTACCTGCGCCACCCGGCTTAGAGGCACTTAACGGCATTGCAGTGAGGGTTCAGCCCCTTTATGAAATCCTATCAAAAATGGATGATACCGATATTGCATTATTGGCAGGAGAAGACAACCTTGAAATACGAGGAGCCCGAAACAAAGCCGAGCTTAAACTTCAAATCGTACAGGAAGAAATTCCCATTTGGAACGACATCGCCGCCCTAGAACAGCACGGAGGCTGGAGTGAGTTTCCCAAAGAATGCATTGACGCTATTCAAATGTGTCTATTCTGTTGTTCTAAAAACATGATGGACGGTGTGTTGACGTGCCTACACTTTACAGATTCAATGGTTGAGGGTTGTGATAACTATCGACTAGTCCGATATGCCTGGCCCGTACCGCTGCCCTCCTTTGGCGGACACATTATGATCCCGGGAGGTGCACTGTCCACATTGAGCCAGTATCCCATTTCAGAGATTGGATTGACCGATGCCTGGATACACTTCAGAACAGAGCAGGGCGTGGTGTATTCATGTCGTACGTTTGCCGGCGAATACCCAGACACGGCTGGGTTTCTTGAGGTAACAGGAGACGCAATTAAACTCCCTTCACAGATCACAGATGTGATGGAGCGTGCCGCTGTGTTTTGCGACGACAAGTTTGAAGACGAGCAACTTGTAGATATTGAATTACAGGGCCAGGGCAAGGTTTTGATCTCCTCCAAAGGATCCGACGGCTCATTCATGGAACAGCGGGTTCTTCGGTACGCAGGTCCGCCCAGGAAGTTCCAAGTGCATCCTGAATTTATCTCGGGAGTAATGTCAATCACGGATGACGCCATTATCGGCGAGGCTAGCCTCAAACTGGAAAAGGGCCCACTAGTTCATGTCGTACTATTGAGTGACGAGTAGAAAGAGCTTATGAAATCTTTTTTTAGTAAGTCAGATCCCCTTTTAAAGCAAAAGGGATATTCGGGGAGTTGCCATACTTGCCGGCTGTATCTAACTTGCCAGAGCCCTAAAATGGTAGCATCTGGGATGGGTAATCGTAGAATCCTTCTAATAGGTGAAGCGCCAGGAGAAGCAGAAGACGCCAGAGGGGAAGCAATGGTTGGGCCCTCTGGTCAGTTCCTGGAACAGACACTCCGGGCTAATGGTATTCTAATGTATGAGGACTGCTGGAAAACCTACGCACTCCAATGCCGTCCTCCTAAAGGAAAGCAGATAACCGATGAGAGTTTATCTGCTTGTAGGACTCGAGTCATAAAAGAAATAGAAACACTCAAACCCCATCTAATCATTTTGCTAGGAAAAACGCCTTTGTCCAACGTGCTGTTAGAAGAGTTAGATTCCGAGTTTACTGGAGCCATTGCCTCTTGGCGAGGTAGAGTGATTCCCTTTTATAAGTGGAATTGCTGGGTGGCTGTGGTATCTAATCCGGCATTCGTCCTAAAATCAGACACTAAGAAGGATTGCAATGCGCTACTTTTTAAGCAAGATATAGCAAAGAGCATCCAATACATAAATAAACCCCTTCCGGCGCCTATAGAGGAGCGTAGACACGTGCTCGGAACTCGGGAGGCTGTGGCCTTCTTGTCTAAATTGATCGTACGACCACCTGGAAACCGTGTCGCATACGATTATGAAGGAACAGGACTAAAGCCTCACGCAAAGGGACATGGCATTGTCTGTGTAGGATTAGCCGTAAATGAATCAGACGTGTACTCATTTCTTCTACCCCACATTGATCCTAAATGGACTGATGCTGAAATGCAGGAACATCTCCAACCTGAAGAGTTTCAGCTTATCTGTCTTTGGCGGCGATTCCTAGCAAGTGAACTGGTAAAGAAAACAGCACATCATTTGAAATTTGAACACAGCTGGTCTAAAGAGATCTACGGAACTGAGGTGAGGGGGTGGGAGTGGTGTTCAATGGAAGCTGCTCACATCTTGGACAATACGGAAGGAACAAACGGATTGAAATTCCTTGTGTTTGTTGAGTTTGGCATCACGGACTATAACGCCGATGTGTCGCAATACTTAAAATCCAGCAAAAAGGAAGAAAAGAGAGTAGGCAAAAACGCCATAAACCGAATCCATCAGTGTAGCAAGCAACTGCTACTCGAATACGTAGGTGGCGATGCCTTGTACCAATGGCATCTAGGAGAACGACAAAGACAGCAGATGGAAACGCATAAGTTTCGATATCCTCCTAATGTTCTCACAATACATGACGCATACGACTTGTTTCACGAAGGTGCTATTGTCCTGGCCGAGATTGAAGCCCACGGAGTAGCCATTGATACAAAGTATTCGACGCAGACCATGCAGGAACTCAATGGCCAGATTGAGGGGATCAAAAACGACCTAAAGGAAACCGAGGTGTACAAAGCATGGTATCAAAAATACGGATTCAATACCAATGTAGAATCCGGGGCCCAGCTAGCCGATGTGCTCTATAACATCCTGGGTCTTACTCCCACCAAAATGTCTGAAAGTGGAGAACAGGGGTCAACAGACCACGAAGCCGTAGCCGGTCTCATCGGAACCGTACAAGGAATTGAAGAAATAGCCCGCATAGGCAAATTAAGGAAAATATCAAGCACATACCTAGGCGGATACTTGAGGGAAAGCGTTGACGGTATCATACACCCCTTCTTTCATTTGCACATTCCCAGGACATTCCGATCCTGTAGCCGTAACCCTAACTTTCAAAACGTCCCGAAACGGGACTATGAGAGTATGTCAATCACACGTCGATCCATTATACCCCGCCCTGGACACGTTCTTGTCGAGATTGACTTCTCAAATATCGAAGTTCGCATCAGCGCCTGCTATCACAATGACAAGCAGATGATCATCTACATCAAAGATCCCACTACGGACATGCACAGAGACCAAGCCATTGAAGTATTCAAAATGCAGCCTTCTTGGTGGCACGGATTAACTAAGCCCCAAGAGAAGAAAATGAAGCCTATCCGACATACAGCAAAGAACAAATTTGTATTCCCTCAATTTTACGGAGACTACTTTGTTAGTTGCGCCCAGGCTATGTGGCAGGAAGCCGCTGAACATACGCTTTTCAATGATGTTCCACTACTTGAACACATGAGATCTCAAGGCATTGGTACCTTAGAATCCTTCACTCAGCACATGAAAGAGGTCGAACACAGGTTTTGGCATGAACGCTTCCCAGAGTACACAGCTTGGAAGGAACAGTGGTATAAGGATTACATTGCCCGGGGTTGGTTTATAATGAAAACCGGGTTCAAATCAGAAGGGCTGTTTACCAGAAATGAAGTAATCAATCACCCTGTACAAGGACCAGCATTTCATTGCCTTTTATGGAGTGTCATTCAAATGCACAAGGAATTAAAAGCCCAAAACAGCCAGTCACGTATTTGTGCACAGATTCACGATTCCATGTTTTTAGATGCAGACCCGGATGATTTAGACTTTATTTTCGAGAAATCTACAGAGATAATGACACAGCGGTTGGTAGACGAATGGAAGTGGATCACAGTCCCATTGGCGATAGAACACGATGTCAGCAGGGTAGACGGGACTTGGCAAGAACAGACGACATTACCGTGGGATAAGTTAAAGAACAGACAAGAGGATATCCGTACGTTTTTAGCGAGTATATAGATTTAGTTGTTTATATAAGTCTTTACTTCGTATATAAAAGTATGTTATACTCTATTATTCGTATGAGAGTTTTTAAGGAGGTTTGTATAGATGGAGCGAACAATGCCTATCTCAGGAACTAACTCCTGTTCCGATAACGCACCACCAAAGATGACCCGGACATCGTTTCCTGGTCATACGGTTACAAAGGGCTACTATCGAATGTTCGTGGATAATCGTACCATGAAGAATATAGTAGGCGGCATGAGGACTGTGTTCATTCACAGAAAAAGAAAATGGGTCAGGATTTACGACCCGTTCACTTCTTCAGGATCTGCCCAACTATCTAAAGGCATGTTTGACACGATGACGGTAGAGCTCCTGACGCCAAAGCAACAGGCGTATGCGCAAAAGAAAGACAGGAGATTACGTGGGTTTATACCAGAAGCATCGTCCCTCGACCTTTGACGGGGTCATAGGGAACAAGGAAGTAGTAGCGTCGCTTAAGACAATCTTAGCTAGGCCTAAAGAGCACATTCCAAAGGCCTTTCTTTTATCAGGACCTAGTGGCTGTGGCAAAACTACGATTGCCCGCATTATACGGGACGTGCTAGGCTGTGCCATTTTTGATTTTAAGGAAGTTGATACCGCAGACATGCGAGGTATTGACATGGTGCGGGAACTCAACCGTATCGCTCATTACAAGACCACAGGAGGTTCCTGCCGGGTTATCCTTTTGGACGAATGCCACAAGATGACCAACGATGCCCAGAACGCCTTACTCAAGTTGCTGGAAGATCCTCCACCCAATGTCTTTTTCATACTGGCCACAACAGATCCCCAGAAACTAATCAAAACAATCATTACTCGTTGCACGTCCTTTGAACTGAAACCCCTACCCCAAAATGAGTTATGCTTACTACTGATGAAAGTAGCCCGTGCCGAGGGCAAACTCATAAAGCCGACGTCACTCCAAAAGATAACCGAAGGAGCCAACGGCAGTCCTCGAGGCGCTCTCCAGATTCTAGAAAAAGTAATAGACTACCCCATTGATCAACTAGAAGAATTGATTACCAATATGGAGAGTTTTGATGCACGTGGTATCGATTTAGCACGTGCCTTAATAAAACGGGCGCACTGGAGTGAGATCCTCAAGATTTTAGCCGGTCTAACCGAGCCAGAAGAGTCCATTAGACGCTGTATCTTAGGATATAGCACGACTGTATTATCAAACCCCAAGACGTCAACAGCAGATCAAGCTCGGGCATACGTATTGTTGACCTGTTTCGAACGCCCGTACTACGATACAGGAAGAGCGGGGCTTATCATGTCCTGCTATGAAGCAAAGGCAACCAAATGACAACAGTTATAATTGAATCAGAAGAAGATTTCAAACATCGCATACGGCTTAATATGGGTGAGCTTGAGGAATTGTTTTTTGAGCATCCCGCAATCGTAGCCGAATATGGCGAACTTGCTGCGAAAGCTGAGCGTGCCTACAATCTCGCTCACGAAACAGCACGGGAAACCCTTTTTGGTATTATGAACGATGCTAGAAAGAGTCCCACAGACTATGGGATCGTGTCGGCCCGTTCAGCTCCTCCCGAAGGCGCTATAGAGAGCACGGCACGGTCCGAACAAAGTGTAATTGACGCCCGCAGGGCAGAAGTAGAGGCACAGTCCATTTGGAATATAACCAAAGGACGAATGCAAGCTCTACACCACAGGAAAAAAATCATAGAGTCACTTGTAAACCTAACGCACATGGGGTTTTTTGCTGCTCCTAAAGATGCGCCTGGGGCACGATTGACTCCAACTAAGGAAAAGTCACAAGCTATCAATGAATCAGTGGACGCCGCAATCCGGCGATCACGCAATTTACCACATCCATTGGAGGGAACACATGAATAGATCGGAACGAGCACAGGCACAGAGGGACAGGATCAAACAAGATGCTGTTGCCTCTCAATCAAAAGGAGCGGATTACTTAGGAAATTCCAAGTTTCCTATAAAGACGCTCAACCTCAAAACAGGCACCCATTTTTTGGATTTCATGCCCTATGATGTTACTATGGAGGGATCTCCTCACAAGGTAATACCGGGCGACATTTGGTACAGGAGGAGTATCCTACTTCACCGAAACATCGGTTCAGAAAACATCAAACTGGTTTGTCCCAAAACCTTTGGGAAAGATAAACCCTGCCCCATTTGTGCCCATCGTAACTATCTACAAGGGCTCGGAGATCCTTCCATGGACGCTCTTATCAGCTCGATTAAGCACCATGAACGTACTTTGTTTAATGTGGTGGATCTTAATAATTCGTCCGTGGGTACTCAAATACTGGATGCCGGGGATTTCCTGTTTACTAACTTAATGATGAAGGAAGTTAATGAGAATGATGATTTCCTCTACTTCACTGAGTTGGAGGGTGGGTATCAAGTCAAAATCCGAATGGATGAGAGTAGTTTCCAGGGACGCAGTTTTCCAAAGGCTGGTCGATTCGATTTCATACCCAGGGATTACACGTACCCAGAAGCCGCTATGCAGGCTGTTCATGATTTGGATGCCATCATCATCGTGCAACCCTATGAAGAAATCAAAGAGTTGTTTTTTGAAGGAGAAGAGCCTCCTGTTGCTGGGGCAACCACTGTTTCTGTTCCTGGTGCCGTAGCCGGCGCAGCTCCCGCTGCTAATTCTGTTGCGAGTTTTATGCCAGCCGGTGCTGTTCCTTCAGGGACTGCTCCAGGTGCTGCCGCTGTTAGTCCTCCAGCTTTAGCCACAACGCAACCCGCCGCTCCTCCCGCATCAGTACCAGCGGCGCAACAAGCCGCACCGGGACCAGTAGCTCAACAAGCAGTACCGGCGCCAGCAGCTCAACAGGCCGCCGCTCCTGCGCCGGCTACTCCTGGAGTAATAACAAGAGACCCCATGCCAGAACAAAAGGCGAATGAGGCTCCCACGCAAACAGCTCCTCTAGCCACGGCACCTCAACGCACAAACCCTCCCGGGACTGTAGCTGCTCAAGCCCCTCCCGCTGCTCCTCCTGCTGGGATACAGAGAAGTGCCCCTGCCGGAGCGGCAATCACTCAACCTACCGAAATACCAACTCCCCCAAAAAAGGCGCCTCCTGGTCCTACCGGATATGAGCCTTGTATTGCCTGCCAAGAAACAGGCGTACCCTCAAATGGAATTGGTGACTGTTTCCCTTGCAAAGGATTTGGTTGGTTGACTGTGCAGGCCCCCCCTGCACAGCAACCACCCGCCCAGCCTCCTGCGGTTTCCCCTCAAGCTGTTGCACCCCCAGCAGCGACTCCCCCGCAGGAGGCTCCAGTAAATCAAGTTCCCGCCCCAGCAGCACAAGTGCCCGTGCAACAACAGGCCGCTACTCCGGGAGGAACGTGTCCAGATCCCGCTGGTACCTTTGGTGTTTCTACAAACGACATTCCCGCCTGTACAGCCTGCCCCTTATGGGAAGCTTGTGCGGATCGTAAGTTCGGAGACACCGTCCCATTCTAGATTGCAAAGGGATTGGAACGGAAAGGAAAATAGTTGTGAATGAGTTAGATGAAAACCTATTAGAAGACCCGCCAACAAAGAAGAGTTCCAAGTATTTTGCTGCTTGGACTAAGCCGGAGATTGTGGATCGTTTGGATTTAGCATGGGCAAGTACAGGCGCTCGTAGCCGGGCCCATTGCTTGAAAGCACTGGTTAATGATTTTATTAACCAAGCCAGTAATTCTGAGGATCGATGCATTACACGGATGGCGGAGGAAATGGCGAACGTCTGGCTAACTCGCACGTTTCAATCCCTCCCCGGTTTTTTAGACGAAGTGCGTCTAAAGTACACAAAGATGAAACTACCAACAAAGTACATTGAACAGGTATGTGAAAAGATAAAGGTTATAATCAATGAAAAGAACGAACACGCCCGACGAGCAAACTTCGGAACCCCCGAAAATAAGTAGAACGCCGATAGCAGCAGGACCGCCTGTTGCTGCTGTTCCAGCCCTTGTTCAGGATGTTGCGCCGGTTATGCAAAGAATCCCCGGGACTGTACCAGCCGCTGCTCCCGTCCAAAGAGAAGCCCCTGGCGCATCGATGTGCGGAGCAGTTCTTCCTGACAACTATATCGTATTTCCTACAGGATCATCACTTCTTAATACATACATGGCCCGTGATACGGGTTTGGGAGGATTTGCCTCTGGAACGATTTCGAACGTGGTAGGAGATTCTGGTGGAGGCAAAACATTGCTGGCATTATCGTGTTTTGCCGAAATGGCTAAAAACCCGAAATTCAATGATTATCGATTTATCTTCGATGACGCTGAGCACGCCCTTGCCTTCGATTTAGAAACCATGTTTGGAGCAGAAGTAGCTCGGCGCATAGAACCTCCTAGAGAACCCAGAGATGCCAATGATAACGGCAGTTCGGCTACTGTTGAAGAATGGATGGATAACATGCATGCTGCAGGGGCGGACGGTCGTCCTTTCTTTTACGTGTTAGATTCTTTAGATGCATTGCCGAGCGAAGACGAGCTTGATCAGATTGAAGACGAAAGAAAAGCAAGGCAAGGCGGTAAAGAAACTTCTGGGTCATACGGTACGGCTAAGGCTAAGCGAGTAGGACAGGCCATACGTACGAGCTTAAAGCTAACAGACAACACAAGTTCCCATATAATGATTCTCTCGCAGACTAGGGATAAAATTGGAGGATACGGGGGTAAGGGACGCAGTGGCGGGAAGGGTTTACAGTTCTTCTCCTCCCATGTCCTCTGGGTGTCCATTAAAGCGTCAATAAAACGCACTGTCAATAAAATGGAATTTGAGGTAGGGCGCACGATTGAAGTGCTTTTAGACAAGAACAAAACAGGGGGCATTCGCCGTAAATTCCTAGTCAATATTTTAGACCACTACGGAATTGACGATTTGCTTAGTATGTTGCAATACCTGGAAGCATGTGGTTGCATAGGACACGAAATAGACCCAAAGACTAAAAAGCCAAAGAAAAGCAGTCTACACTTTGAGGAACTGGGTTTAACCGGTGTTCCCGATACCATCATAAAAAGAATAGAAGAAAATGGATGGGAGTCTCGGGTTCAATCGATTCTAGTTCGTTGGGTAGCCAAAGTTGAAAAAAGTGTGTTAAAAGGAAGGAAGCCCCGGTACGCATGATTTTGTTCGTTGATTGTAGTAATCTCTGCCACGCCGCCGCACACACGACGGGTGATCTAGAATTGGAAGGAAAAAAAGTAGGGGTCATATTCGGATTCTTACAGAAGTTCCTATCCATTCTAAGGGAACGCCCGCAACCACCCTCCGCAATCGTGTTTACTTGGGATACTAGACGTCATGAGAATTACAGGAGGCGCATATATCCCAAGTATAAGGCCCAGAGACAGGCAGAACCGGGCAAAGAGATTGATTATGATCAATTTACCCAGTTGCGTACTGAAGTTCTTCCCAATATGGGATTTGCTAATCAGTGGCACCAAAAAGGATATGAAGCCGATGACTTAATGGCTCAGGGCGTCCTATGCTATCCACAGGAACATCATACCATAATTTCTACTGATACAGACTTGTACCAACTACTTCGACCGAGCGTAGATATCATCAAACCAAAAACCCGTTTGAAGTTTACGTTGAAAGATTTTGAAGAACTGTTCGGAACAACGGATATGTCCCTGTTTATACAGGCAAAAAGCCTTGCCGGAGACAATTCAGACAACATCACAGGAATTGACGGTATCGGCGTACCCACCGCTATGAAATTTCTAACAGGGAAACTATTCAAAGGCAAAAAATACGATGCTTTGGTGGATCCACAATACACACATCAAACATCCTTAAATTCACGTTTAATCTGTTTGCCCTACAAACAAGCAGAAGATCCAATCAAGATTCCGCACATCCAAGGAGATCCCATAGATTGGCCCACTATTTCTGCAGTATTAAAATCATTCAAATTTGAACGAATACTGATGCAAAACAGAGGGCATTACGCTGGAAAAACCGTAGATGAAAAAATGAGAAGAGTAGGAATAGCAAGGAAAGGATTTTTTAATGACTAGTGGTAGTAGAAAAGGTTCGGGGGAAGAAAGAACTATATGCAAAATATTATCTCTTTGGTGGTCAGACGGGGAAGACGACAACGTATTTTATCGAACCGATGGATCAGGTGGAAGGGCTACTCGAAGAGCACAAAGAGGACAAAGCACTGCGGGCGCTTACGGCGATGTCGGCGCCACAAGTCCTACTGGCCAGCCCCTTTTAGATCGCACCGTAATAGAAATAAAAACAGGGTACAAGGGATGGAACATACAGGACTTGATCGACAGTCCCATGCGGAAAGGCGTACGCTCAGAGCAAACATACGAGCGTTTCCTGTTACAATGTATGCAAGACCGTCAGTTGGCTGTTGCGGCAGGGCTTCCTATTATCGGATGCACCGTCATAGCCAAAAGAAACGGAAGAAGGCGTACCATCTCTATTGAAGCACCTCTATACAATCATATCCAGGAAATGCAAGGTCCCTGGCCTGAATTTACTCGAATGATACTCAAGGCTTTCACTCCTGTTACCTGGACGGTCCCGCTTCCACATGATTCGATTATGATGGACTTTGAGGACTTCTTAAAATGGGTACAACCCTCGTCACTTGGAGGACAGGAATGAGCCAACCGCCCTCCGGACATATGATGGGCTTTGGCGGTAAAAACTGGCAGGCCCATTCGGACACGCAAATAGAACTGCATCATGGAATCAATGTATTTACCGGGATATCTAATAATGGGAAATCGACTCTATTGCGTATTCTTTATTGGTTGCTTTTTAATGAGTACCGAGGAGATTGGTACCGATCATGGTGGGGAGGGGACACAGAGGCTTATGCCCTGTTTGAAGGAAGAACACGCATTTCCCGGGTAAAGACAAACTCCGACGACGTGTATCGGATACAGACTTTAGCCGGAATAAATGAATTTCGAGCCTTTAGCCGCTCTGTTCCTACAGAGATTGAGTCTTTCATCAATATGTCCGAATGTAATATCCAAAAGCAACTCGGAAAGCATTTCATGTTAGCTGATCGTCCTGTAGACGTAGCCAAGTACCTAAATAGGCTAGTCAAATTAGATGACATGGAACTGGCGTTGCATAACATATCTAAAATGCTTACCCGGGAAAAATCAAGCAGATCTCACGAAAAAGAAAACCTAAAAAGACTTGAAGCAGGTTTTGCCGAGTTCCTGGGATTGGATGTTGTTGAGGCTGCTGTAGCCAAACTAGAAAATATGGACAAGATGCGTGTCCAGATGATTAACGAAAGGACGCAAATAGAAGGGCTTGTATCACAAGCAGAGAGCGTCCAAAAATCCATTGATAAGAATCAACATCTACTTACCGTGGAAAAGGAATTGCAAGGAGTATTAGAACTAGTAAGACAGCACAAAGAGTGTCAGCAAGAGATACTCACTTTGAAAAACGTATCTACGGATATAACTACTCGAGAAAAGCTAGTATCAGAACAAATAGACCGAAATAACGTACTGGCACAAATCCTTAAAGATCTAGAAAGTCTTTTGGCTCAAACGAAACAACTCGACAAAGTGCGAGCCGAAAGATCTGAGTTAATCTTGATGGTTAGTGATGTTGAAGCGAAACGCACTCTTCTGGAAACCAACGTCCACATGCAGTCCTTTTGGACAGAGCGGGCGGAGGCACTGTTGGGTCTCCAAAAACTAACAGTAGAATTAGAAGCCGTCCAGACAGAACACGCCGCTCTAACTGTTGCCGTAAACAATTGCACAAAGACACAAGCAAACATCACAGAAACTCAGACAAGGCTGAGTTCTTTAGAGAAACATCGAGATGAAATCTTTCCTGATATTTGTCCCCTCTGTAACCAAGTCGTCCATAAGGAGTCCGCCGCATGTCAGTAGATGGAATTATAGCCAGTGATGTTCACATCCGGGAAGATAGACCATACTGCCGGGTGGACAATTATCAGGCAACACAATGGGATAAGATTGCGCAGATAATGCAAATTCAAGCGCAATTCAAAATTCCTGTATTTTACGGCGGAGATGTATTTAATGCCTGTAAAAGCTCTCCGGAACTTCTAGCAAAAGCAATGAGACGAATGCCTACAGGGTATATGGTCCCGGGCCAACACGATCTACCCAACCATAACATGAACTTGATGTATAAAAGCAATTTAGAAGTGATGATGGCGCACGGGACCATGGAATGCGTTTGCAGTAAAGGCGTTATGGTCACCTACGCTGAATACGCCGGAATAACACGTCCGTATGCCGTATACGGTTTGCCTTGGCGGTATCTGGAAGAGCACGACGAAGTGACCCCAGAATCCTTTCCTATGCAATACCAAATTGGATCAGAACCCCCTTCTCGCAAAGTACTCATCCTCCACAAATTTGTATATGAAGGAGCCCTTCCCTGGCCAGGATGCGAAGAATGTCAACCCGAAGATTTCTTCAAAAAGATTAAAGGCTTTGACCTTATCGTCACAGGGGATCATCATACTCCCATAGTGGCTGAATCGGGAGACGGTGTTATACTGTGTAATCCAGGGCCGCTAATGAGAATGAAGGCGAATGAAGCGGACTACAAACCCCGTGTCTATTTATGGGATGCCGAGGCTAATCAAGTAAAGCCGCATTTCTTAACAATAGACGCAGAGGCAGTGTCAAGAGAGCACCTAGACACACAGAAAGAAAAAGATCAACGCATGAACGCCTTTATAGATTCATTGCAAGAAGATTTGGAATTGAGTTTAGACTTTCGTGAAAATATGCATAAAGAGATTAGAGAATCAAAAATATCCGAGCCCGTCACGCAGCTCATACACAGGTCAATGGAAGAGAGGATTAAGTAATGACTGAAATTAACAGCCAGCAACTAGAGAAAGAGATTCTAGAGCTAAATGAAAAGATAGGAACCGCCCGGGATACGGTAGCTCGGGAAACTGGTGTTTTAGGGCAGTTGAATAAAAACCTAAGCGAACTAGGCTGCAGCTCAGTAGCAGAAGCCGCCGAGAAGATAAAGGTCTTGGAACAACGGGAAGTGACACTGACTAAAAAAATTCAAGAACAGTACGCAGACATACAGACTAAACTGCTAACCCCTTCTCCTGACGCACATCCGGCGCCCCTAGCACCCCCGGGGCTTGGACAGTAACATGGATGCTATTTCTCAAGGCATATCGGGCATACGCACGGCACTCGATAAGACTATTGGTCGTCGAGAGCAGCTCATGGCTACTGTACAAGCCAGCAGGACGCGTATCGAGGAATTAGAACAGAGCGTCAAAGATCACGAAGAAGCCTGTGCGACAATCAAACACGTAGCCCAGAAGACACAGGATCAACTGCGGTTCCATGTCACAAACATACCGACAATCGCCCTGGAAACAGTCTTCCCAGAAGAAGACCTCTCAGTCAATCTAACATTCGATCAAAAGAGAAATACCACCGAGGCCCTTATCGAGTTTCTAGATTCGAAAATACACCTAGTTGATCCACAAGAAGCCTGTGGAGGCGGGGTAGGCGATGTGGGATCCTTCGGTTTGCGTATGTCCTCCTGGAAACTAGCCACACCAGCAACACGACCCATTCTAATCCTAGATGAGCCTTTCAAGTTTTTGGATAAAACCAAAATAGGACTAGGAGCCCAGATGATCAAAGAACTGAGTGATAAAATGGGAATCCAAATTATTATGGTCACACACTTGACAGAGATGGAAGATGTGGCGGATCGTGTTTATGCGGTAAACAAGACTAAGCAAGGCGATTGGCGTGTCGCTAAGGCTGAGAGGAAATTCTAGTGGCTGATTTAGTAGTTACTTTGCCTCAGATTTCCAAAATATTCAATATTCCTGTATCCAAGCTAAAGCAGTGGCAATTCAGTGGTGTGTTCAATTCTACTACACAATACGCCGATAATTTCTGTTTCCGGGATATCATCCCTTTGAAGTTATATCTTTGGCTTACGAAAAGCATGCACCCTTCCATTGTAATTGGGATGATATTGCCCCATCTTCAAAAAAACTACGATCTAGAAAAACTGCATATCATAAAAGTAGGAAACAATATTATTCCAATAATGACAGACACGGTTGCACAGGTGGGCATGACGGCGCAAGTCCCCAGAAAAGAAAACGACGACCTCAAAACTTTTGATACTTCAAATCTGTCTATTCCTCACTTCCATATACAGTTTATGAAACAGTTCGAAAAGCTAGCACCTATATGGACCAGCCCAGGAGATCAATGAAACGACTAATTCCAAACAAACCTATTCGAATATCGGAACAAGACATGGCCAAGGCTATCGGTGTCCCTACCGATGTTCTAGAAAATATAGCAAATGTACTCATCTCTTTGCGCCCGGAAGACAGCGTGAATTTAGGCAAAGTCTGTATGACTAAAAAATCAAATAATTGCATAGAAGTCGTATTGCCCAGACCAATACAATCTCAAGTGATTTACAGGGAGTTAATGGACGCTATTGACAGCCACTAGGACTAAGTAGCCAAACTACGATTCATCTAAAAATATGACAGAAACAACGCACGGTACCCAGCCAATAAAAGCCAGTTCTAAAGTGTATGACAAAGCAGCATCCATTTCCGTACTTGTAGACAAGTACCGAGAAGATCCTGATAATAATGGTCAAAGCCTTTTAGATGCATATCTGGCAATTCAAGCAGTTGCACAAAACATCATCCTCAAGGAATCGCCCACCGATGCTTGGACTACCTTAGAAGAGGTCAAGATGTGTGCGGAGGAATACGCCGCCTACCTGGTAGAACAGATTATACGCCGGGACGAGTTAATCTTTGAAGGCGGATCTGCTTATAATTACATCAAGAAAAGCATAATGAAGGTCCTGTCAGAATTTCTTAATCGAAACCAGACTATCGAAGATGTGTACGGAATTGACGAAGTAACATCATCTCACGGTGAGCCCGACAGTAAGCCCCCTCGAGTCACTTCCAGCTACGTACTACAGCATACCCAAAACTGTGAAGAAACGGCACTTCGTCGTATTATCCTATCCGAGACAATAGAAAGCGTGATGCTCATCCTGGAACAAGAAGATGTCCCATTGTTTTTCTCTTGGATTATGGGCCGGATTACTAACATCCGATGTCTGTTGAGTAGACCCCGCCGTATCAAATTCCAAGTATGCAAAAGTTTACTTGTGCATCGAGGGCGCGTGATACTCCAACCAGAAATGGAAGAACGGTTGAGTGAAGATTCTCTTGTGTCTTTGGTGTTTATGACCTATCTAACAAAAAGTGATCCAGCCTTAATGTATTTGCCTATGCTAGTTGGCGAAAACAATTTTATCAAAATGCTCTGGGCGTTAGCGGGATCGAATATCCGATTCCCCGACAAAGAAGCATTAGAAAATATACACCGCCAGGCATTACAGGTCAGACACAGCTCCATTGGTAACTTTTTCATAGGAGAGCATATACTAGCTCATTTAGCCGATAACATTAAACACCTGAAAAATCATACAATAAATCCAGCAAAAGTGATAAATGTAACAAATTCTGATCCCCTGGACTTGACACATCATATGGTTTTCACGTACTTTTTAACAGTGTTCAACCGGACACACGATATATCAAAAAAAATACAAGAGAGAATCGACCGAGCCAGCCCAGACGATTTAGAACCTATCGTCAATTTAATGCCCGATTTTATTCGATTGACTACAAATTTAGCGCATCTAATGAAAGAACTAAACGAACATCTTAATCCACGACAGGAGCTAGCATGAGCAATGATCCTTTAATCAAAAATTGCGACTCTGTTGAGGAGGCCCTCAACTTCATAGCCCAGCATCAACACAAGTATCAAAGTGCCTCCCAGACGCCATTACAGGGAGGCCGAGTGAGGGCAACACTATCTGGAAGAAAGCCTGACAAAGATCCAGACCTAATTCCTCTATGGGAACAGACGTGATGGGAAGTGAAACGAAGGTTCCACCGCCCTCCGGGGCAATGCATAAAGCATTCCGTGATTTCTTTTCTGAAAACCCAGAAATGAAGGACATAAAATCTACGGACATTATCACGACGGCAATGAACCTCCCATCCAATCGCTGGGACTTAGCCTTAGAACTACTTAGGCGAGAACGGGACAAACAAGAAAGAGAAGACGCTGAACTAGAAAACACGTTCAAACTCCTGGAAAATTATGCAAAAAACCACGACAGGGGTTGCTACCTCTTCAACTATACAGCTTGGAACGCTGTAAAGTATTTACAAAAAACGAAGGAAGAGCCTATTGCTCATCCTTTTGGAATGGGGGCTGTATTTCTCCCGGACGAATTTGATGCTCTATTCACAGTAGAGTACATGCTTGAAAGTTATTTTATTGAAACGCCCTGTAGTTTACACCCAGGGGTTAAGTTAGTATCACTGTCCTCAAAAGGACATGCTTGGGCCAGATAAGGAGGATCCAACAAATGGAAAGAGCTAAAGAAAAAGGCACAGAACAAACCAAAGAGGCACCAAAAGTTCCGGAAGGGGAAAGAGAGATAACGCTATCAGAAGGTTACTCCTTAATGGAAACGGGTAATGCGATGATGCTCCACTATGCCGGAGGCGCATTCTTATCCGCTATACCTAAAGGCGAAGTGCCTGAAGGCTTCGAAACCCGGGAACACTTTGTAGAGGCTACGAAAAGAAAAGCTAAGATGACACAAATAATCATGGATCATCTGGAAAGTCTTACCAAGCAAATCATCGGCGTAGTACACAGAACCAAAATTACCATCCCAGGAGAGCCCGAACAGGTGTCCATTGCACAGGCTACATCTTTAATGGATTCTAAGTCCTGGGCGCAGAAACTCTACACTTCTTTGGAAAACCAGAGAGAGCAAACCAAAAAAGCGGGAGTGGAAGCCCAGGAAGAAATTCTTAAAGGGTTTGAAACCGCAGTTAAGGACTGGAGAAAAGGAGAATCGGGCGGTGACCCTAAAGTAGCAACAGCGCTTGGAGAACTCCGAAAGACGTACCAAAACCAGTACCAGATAGACGTACTGGACCCAGCAGGCGTTGATGCTTGGAAAGATCGCTTGAAGACAGTGTTTGTTTCTCACATTGTTCCAGTCAGCCGCGCCCTACAGGACTCAAAGGAAAACACGAAATTGCAGATCAGTGAGCTGACATACAATCTCCTCAAGGGCCTGATTTTACCAGCGTAATTTTTCATCTTTAAAAAAGGACATACATGATAAACGACACACCTTGGTTATCGTTCAAACTCGACGATAGCTTTATCGCACAGTATACAGACATAAATCCCGATCTGGGATTTGACGGGCTTGGCGCTTTTGTTTTTGCCCGGACCTACAGCAGATTAAAAGAAGACGGATCCAAGGAGTCGTTTGTCGATGTAATCCGAAGATGCGCGGAAGGAAGCTACTCCCTCCAAAAAGACCACATCATAAGCAACTGCTTAGGGTGGAACGAGGAAAAAGCACAGTTGAGTGCCCAGGTCATGTTTGATCATATGTACAATTTACGATTCCTGCCAGCAGGAAGAGGGTTGTGGATGATGGGAACTGAGTACGCACATACTCGGAATCCTATGGGGCTATTCAACTGTGCTTTTGTCTCTACCGAAGAAATTGAGATTGAATCAATCCGCCCATTCACTTTCCTGATGGATGTGTCGATGGTCGGCGTTGGTTGTGGGTTTGATACAAAAGGTGCAAACAAAATGAAAATGCACAAAGTGCAGAAGGACACTCCTCGAGGCACTTTTGTAATACCCGATTGCCGGGAAGGGTGGATTGATTCTTTAGCGCTTACAATGCGCCCCTATTTCACGGGCAATGATGCCACTTATGCTTTCGACTATTCTAAAATAAGAAAGAAAGGAGAGCTTATTAAAGGGTTTGGCGGGATTGCTGGAGGGCACGAACCCTTAGAACAAATGCACAAGGACATTAAGGAGGTATTAGATCGCCGTAGCCTGTCCGAAAATCCACTTTTAACTTCCCGGGACATCGTAGACATCATGAATATGATAGGTTCCTGTGTAGTCGCCGGTTCAGTACGCAGAACAGCCGAGATTGCTATCGGGGATCCCGACGATGAAGTTTTCCTAAATCTCAAAAATTATGACATAAACCCTGATCGCCAAAACTACGGTCGATTCAGCAATAATTCCGTGTTTTCCACAGTCGGCATGAATTACTCGAAACTCGTCCCACGTACACTGGTCAACGGGGAACCGGGATACATTTGGTTAGACAACGTGCAGGCCTACGGTCGAATGTGTGATCCTCCGGACTACCGAGATAGAAATGCCCGGGGTTGTAATCCCTGCGGAGAGCAATCACTCGAAAGCTGGGAAGTATGCAACCTTGTAGAAATCTTCCCACCAAATGTAGAGGATGAAGAGACGTTCATCGATGTTATCAAATATGCCTATCTTTACGGGAAGACAGTAACCCTGACCAAAACGCACATAGAGGAGACCAACCGAGTCCAGCACAAGAACAGAAGGATCGGTGTAGGCTTATCTGGCTTAGCTATTTTCCGAGAACAGCACGGCATCGACGCTATGGTACATTGGATGACCCGAGGCTACGGACGCATTAAGTATTATGATGACGTATATTCCAAATGGCTCGGGATCCCCTCATCCATAAAAACAACAACGATCAAGCCCTCTGGAACTGTGTCACTGGTTGCCGGCGTATCCGCAGGGATACACTACCCTCTATCCCCCTTTTACACAAAAAATATCCGGATGTCCGATAACAACCCTTTGACACAATGGGCTAAGGATAGTGGCTTTAAAATTGAACCCGAGATCACACATGAGCAAAACGAAGAAGGAGATTGGGTCCCTACAGGGAAAAGCAAAGATACCGTAGTTATTTCTTTTCCTGTTAAGATGCCCAATACAAAAAACATGAGAGGACGTGGTGAAGTTTCAGTATGGGAACAATTCAAATTGGTTGACCTCGCCCAACGCTATTGGAGTGATAATCAAGTCTCCTGTACAGTGTCCTTCCTAGACTCCGAAGAAGACGATGTTTTGCGAGCCCTGGAAATGTATGATCGAGACTTAAAGACAATCAGCTTTCTACGGTTTGATGCCGGGATATCTCCACAAATGCCGGAACAAGGGATATCCGAACAAGAGTACGATACAATGATTAAAGATATCACCCTTAGACCCCTGTATGATTATGAACTAAAAGATGCAGAAGGCGAATTGGGATGCACTAAAGACACCTGCTCTTTGGATAACTAGATTTCTATTAAATGTATTGACCCAGCACACGACCTACATTTAACATTAGTACAAAGTACAAAGGTTAATATAGTGTCTAATCATTTTAAACCACAGTCCGATAGCATTGACCGCAAAAGGGTTACCATATTCCTTTCCGACGAAGGCATTCGAGATTTAATGGAAAGGCGAGCGGCCGAGGAAGGCGTGGAATTAAATGTCTGGATTCGTGAAGTCTTAAAAAGTGCAACAGGAAAAGAAACACAAAACACCAACGACATCACACGGAACTCGGCTGTATGGCAAGAAGTGATGACTAATGTGCTTACGGGTTCCTTTGATAAAATGCTATTCACAGATGTGCTGTGTAAAATGCTTATGGTACACTGTGATCCTGACCTGTGGAGTAAATGTGTGTCCCTGTCATTAAAAACAATGATGACTAATAAAAAAGAAGGAGACGGCTGTGGTAAAGACTCTTGATGGCTTGTTGAAGAACAAGGAATTGTTCACTGCTCCCGACAATCGGAAGAACCGCAGGAAAAAGCAACAAAAACTAAAAGCATCGCAACAAAAATTAAATGACCAAGCCCATCGAATCAATTTATTCGTACAACGGCGTGGAAAAGATCTACCAACTAATCTTGACGCAGGAGATAACAAAGATGACGAAAACAACCCCGATAGAGATTCACTACCGAGACCTGGAAGTGAAGAAGATGTACATCGAAAACGGCGGAATTAAAACAGACGGATCAACCGGATTTGACCTCTTGCTTGAAAAAGACGTTCGTTTGCTGGGAACATCCGCACTACTCCCTCCCACTTGGCGTCCCTTGCGATTCATGGCGGAATTCGGTGTTGTAGTTCGAGTACCCAGAGACACCACCCTCTTGCTTATGCCTCGTTCCTCTACGTTTAATCGTTACAATTTAATGCAGGGCAATTCCCTGGGATTGATTGATAACGACTACTGCGGAGAAGGCGACTTCCTAAAAACTACCTGCATTTGGTTTCCTCATATAGGAGAAGTGGGCGAGCAGGATGGCTTCCGAGAAATGCACAATCCAGAGAACCTCACAATTCCCAAAGGGACTGCCATGTTCCAATTGTTTTGTGTCAAAAAGTGCATGATCGAACTGATAGGCGATTTTACTCCCGACAATAAATCCCGGGGTGGTTTTGGGTCTACTGGAGTTTAATCATATGAATTTGCGCCGAACCTGCTATGAAGCAATGCACGACATCATTACCACGTTGGTGCGGTACGATGTGCACAAAGCACACGACATAGCCGAACCCTATCGTAAAAGCCTACAAAGTATGCCCATACTCGACAACACATACGACGGCAATCTGCTTATCCTTACTCTGTACTGGTCTTGGATCCCTGCCTTATGTTTTGACGAAGTATGTGCTAATAAAGCCATTGAGAAGTTAAGCCTAAAAAGAGGACGACTTTCTTTTAATATGCTAGAAGAAATGGCACAAGCCCAAGACATCGAAGAGCCTCCAAACCCCGAACAACAAAAAACAATAGAAGAAATGATGTGCCATCGTTGGGATGTTCAACACTATTTAAGAAGATCCGCTATGGGATTGCTTGAACAGTCGACTCGTGCACTTATCATAGGACTGACAGAACCCAGCAAGAGGATGCAAGCCTGGGTGCACAGACCTATGATGTTGGACAATGCGATATTCCTAGCAAATACGTATAATTTCACCATAATGTCCCGCCTGGGATCACTGTGTGAACTAGGATCAAATCACATCATACAAAATAACAAGCGATACACTAAGGAAAAACTGCACACCAGATTAGAAAGCACAGTAGAAGAAAATGAAGCAAAGGAGTGTGCGAAATGACGACACCTACAATAGACAACAAAGTGAAACTGCCCGTAGCTATTTTCTGCGATTCTGGGACAATGGCTAAATTCCGAAAGATTTGCAGAAAGAATAGATTTTCGTATTCTTTCATGTTGTACAAACTGATGATGATGTTCTGTTCAATGTCACAGGAGGACATAGATAAACTCATCCTTTTAAAGGCCGAAAATTCGGACGATCCGACTCCAGACACTACTACGTAAGCAATTTAAGGATTCTTCACAAAATAAGACAGCCATGTTTGACACAAAGCCTACATACCACAAAGGAACGTATCCCATGGACAGAATAACAGAACTTTTTCAACAAGTAATGGGCAAAGGCTACTCAGATCAACTGTTTCCCGATGGATCTACTCCGTATCTTCACCTGGAACTCCAAATGAAAATGTTTCAAGATACTCTAATCTACGGGTTAGATTACATCTCATATCAAGCTATCCCTTCTCTAGCCCGCTTTTGTGGTTACATGGAAGGGATCATGGCCTGTGAACCTCCCAAAGAAGACACTGAGGCCATCATCTATACAGTCAAAAAATACGCTCAAGTCTATCTACAACCTAACGAGTTAGCTACTTTTCAAAAGTATCAAACAGAAATAGCCCTCTGGTGTTCAACTGAGCCTCCGCCTGTTCCTGCCACAATAAACACCGACAGTGAACTCGTCCCATGGCTAAACTGGTTCTGCTCCCACATCACAACCATGTATGAAGATGCCCTAAAAAGAACGGGATATCCACCAGCGACTGTGGAACTTGTCATTCTAAGAGATTTTGTCAATGCACTTGTTTTTGGTCTTACTTCCAATACACTGTGCTGGTTAGAAGCTACCCCGTCTCTAGACCCGGCCGAGTTACAAGAACTATCGAACAGCCTCCAAACACCCAAAGAAACGAATGTCAGCATTGTAAACTAAAGGACATCGCATGCCTACCAGAGAATACCTCAAAAGAGAAGGAAAACTGACTACAGAACAACGTGTGCTCGCTAATCTAAGCACTGTTACCTACATTGCTACAGACACATTAGCAAAACGAGTCCACAAAAGCGAACCCAGTGTCTTTGGTGTGCTGCAAAGACTATTAGCAGAAGGTAGAATAGAAAAGAAAAAAGAAGGAAAGTCCTATTGGCGATTAATCAAAAAACAGGAGGAACAAAAGTGTTAGAAAAAAGCATACAGGAGTTGAAAGGAAAAATTATCCCCGTACTAGACGACGGGCACATCGTCGTTAAAGAAGTGATGGGGGATTTGCAACTTATCGTAGATGCAGCCCGACAATCATACGGACAAGGCACCACAAAAATAAGTGACGATGTCAACCTCATGCGGTATCTCCTGCGCCATCGACACACCACACCCTTTGAAATGCCAACAATTGTCCTCCACTTCCGGATACCCATGGATGCTTGGCGCCAACTAATCCGACACAGAACCGCCTCTGTTAATGAATACTCTACCCGATACTCCATTGCCATCGATTCTGCCCAGACAACAGCAGCAGGCGATTGGCGTATGCAAAGTCAAAGCAATAAACAAGGGAGTGCCCTAGAGTTCCTTCCCAAAGAGCAAGGAGAACAACTATCAAAACAGGAAGCAAGGCTACAAGCCTTTGCTCGAGAAGTGTACCAAGAACGTATTGATGCCGGAGTAGCCCGAGAACAGGCACGCAAGGATCTTCCATTGAGTACGTACACTGAAGCAATGTGGAAAATGGACTTGCACAATCTACTCCATTTCTTAGGTCTCCGTATGGACTTGCATGCACAATGGGAAATCAGGCAGTATGCTAACATTATTGGCGAGATCGTGGCACTATGGGTCCCGGAAGTCTGGGAGGCGTTTGTAGACTATCGCCTGTGCGCCACGTCAGTGTCTAAAAGGGCCCAAAATACTATTTCCAGTATGTACGAAATGCAAGAAGCCGAAAGAGGAATAATGAAATCGGCCATGATCGAAGGAATCATGAAAAACCTCATTGAGTGGAAATGGTGGAGTGTCAAGAATCACCGTCCTTCAAAAAAGAGCCGGGAGTATTTGGAATTTTTAGAATTAGCTAAATCGATGGGACTAGCTTCAATGGTAGAGTCAGGCATGGAGATCCTGCGAACACAGCTCAGAAAGCATTGGTAAAAAATGAGCAACCAACAAAAGAAACGACAAAAGAAAAGAACTCTACGGCAACAGGCGTTCCTTGCTGTAGGTGGTAGACGGATCCAGCGCCACATCGATGTTTTGACTGATCAAAACAAGACCAAAGAAGCGCACGAACTAACACTCGCATTGGATATTAAGATCAAAACGTGGATAACCAATCACGGACACAAAACCCAGAATGACATAAAGAAAGAACACAGCGAATACCATAAAGGACATCAACTTGCGGTGTTTCTTTGTTTTGTTGGTGGGGTAGGGGTCATTGCGGTAGGAATATATCTTCTGCAGCTTATTAACACTAAGACACTATACTAAGGAACTGAAATGAATTTTAAGACACGTGACTACATTTTAGCCGATTTCAGTAGTACAGTTCCGAATTTGACAATAAGACAAATACAACATCTGCGAAAAACTGGATTGATCATTGGGGAGTGTACGGGAAAAACAGATGCGCTACAGTATACACTGCTAGATGCCCTTGTTTGTCATCTAGTTTCTCAACTCCGAGTCAAAGGATTTTCCTTACAGAAGATCCGCCCCTGGATTGTAAAGATTCGAGCCTCACTTAAACGCAGAGTAGAAGAACCTCTTTTTCGAGAAGACTCGATAACTGTAATAATAGGAGGAGGCCATCTTTGTCTTTTCATATCAGATGGATTTGAATCCCTGGTCGATTCTCCCGTTTTAGAGTTTGCTCACATCCCATCCATTAGACAAATGCGAAAAGATTTACTGCGCCAAGTAGCAGCTCGAAGAAAGTCATATCGTAAAGGAACGGAGCCTGTATATAATGTGCCTGCCTGGTAGACCATATCCCGACCGTGCAAAAACCATAGAAGAAGCAGCTAAACGCATCGTACTAGGAGCGCGCCATCTACGATCCTTTCCTACTTGGGTTTTTACTATGGTGATTCCCTTAGTGTCTGATATACGGAAAGAAGATATGGGTCCCTGTACCGATTTTGCTTGGAATCGAGGAAAGGCTGTTGTGTTATTACACTGGCTAGAACAATGCGCCAGTGATCTTCTACTGGCTAAAACACTTATAGGAACTTTTAATGATGTTCCTAGTATGACTCGAGAACAAGCTGTTTCCTTTTTAGCTAGTCGATTGGATCTACGCCACCGCAAAGAACACAACCACGATAAAAAGTGGGACTTGTCTCAAGATGAACTCCTGTGGCTCTTCACTCAACTAGAGTCCAAAGCAAATAACGACAGTTAAGTCCTTCCTCTACTTTTTCAAATGATTTAAAATATATTTCCTTACCCTATTGTAGATTGAAGAAATACCCGTTATACTCAAGACATGGGTACGAATAACAATCACACACAGCGGAAGGAAACAAAATGAAAAAAGTGGGAAAAGTTTTGGTAAAAAATATTACAGGCTCCTCAAACGATGGAGTTTTATTTATGATGGAGTCTAACGACTCCCGTATAGGAAACTCTTACGCGGTGCTGTCAGGCGGTTTACATTCACTGAAAAAGGGACTATTCACTGCCAACGGTACTACGTATAAGGTTCTTCCCGACTGGTCATTAAAAGAGTATGGCGCATACAAAGAATGGATAAAGGGGCTAGAATAGGACGCAGAGGAGAGGATATGTCAGAACATTCGTTTTGCAGATTGTTACTAAAAACCACGATGACTGACGTTCGGAAACGGACGTCAGTACAGGAACGGAAACAATCGTGGGCGTACCGGTATGATGGAAGTTGTAGTGATGCTGAATTCCACGGACCGCATGGCTTCTACGATCATTTTCGCGCCTGTTGCTTATACCACGCACGTGCCAAGGGTTGGATTGAATACATAAGTTGGTTACACGACACAGAAAAAAATCCCATGATAAGATCAAGTCACCCCAGAACCGCCCCCAACGGATTGAAATGGGCTGGCAGTTCTTTCAAGAAACACGACTTTACTGAAAAGATTACAGAAGGCCGGCTAATCATATACCTGGAACAAGAATACTCAAGTAATCATCCCCGAGGATACCACGCTAGTCTCGGCTTGGGTTTCCTCAATATCACTAGCGTACAAACCAATACAGACACGGGAGAAATCGCATACAAGTCCGTAGTCACTCCTGTCGGGGAATGCCGTTCAGATGCAATTAGGGTTCGAAACTTCGTACCCCTTGATCGTACCCAAAAATTTGATGAGAAAGTGATTAGTCACTGGCTCAAGCAAGAGTATCTGAACTACATACTTCTTGAACTAGTTCAAAAAATTGAAGGGAAAAAGTGTACGCTATACAGCGGGCAAGTCTTCTTCATAAAAAACGAAGAGCACGTCAAACAAATCAATCAAATGTTTATAAAAGCACCGAGTTAACCAAAGGAGAAAAACAGCATGCTAACCGAACAAGTATTTCTAACATTGACTTCGGGCAGCCCCGAAGAGAATAACTGGTGTATGCCTTTACTTTACAAACCCCTTTCCATCCCATTGCGTATTCTACAGGCTCAGATCGCAATCAAAAAATATAAAACGATAAAAAGCGCTCTTCAAGATCGGATCTGGCGTCTTTTCCCAAACGGACGTGACGATCTACCTATCATGGGATTTTCATTTACTCTGGATAAACAGGACAGAGTATGCTCTGAAATCTTAGAATTGAATTGTTGGGCTATCGGTGATTTGGATAGCATGATGAAAAAGCAACTAGCGGAACGGCCCACTTGGAATTCATTTTCGGTCATAATTTATTTCCATGATCTCTTAATACTAGCCCCGCACTTTGATGATAACACTTCGTTTCTAGAAATGAGTGCAGTAGGGCTAATCGAACATCAAGCACAAGAAAACACCGATGCGTCAGAATTGCTGCTGAGTGAGATCAGAGATCGAACCAATGGCATCAATAATTGGGCAAAACAAAGGCTTTTGGAAATAAAACGGAAATAAGCGGATTGACAGTGTTTTTCTGTCAGTTTTAAGCGTCTAGTTTTCCGTTTTTAGGAGGACGGACAGTCTATGTGTCCAGGGAGGGGAGTGTCGTTAAAATGCACACTCTAAAAGGATTAGATGGACTTGGTTAATTTATCCAAAACTTGTCCATATATTTAGCGTATAATGCGGTTAAATTGGGGTCTGCGATCCGTGTAGTCACATCATCTAAAGGTCTTAGCAGTATATCTGCTGTGTACCGTTTAGTCTCGAACTCGTTGACATATTGGTTCCACAATTCGGTGATCGTCATTTGGACGAATTCACTATTTGACGAGGGAGTATATTTTGGCACCGGCGAGCAGGCCAAGTGCTTTTCCGATATTGTCGAAGATTCTGTTTCGGTGTGCTCTTGCAAGTTCCCGTTTGCCTGCGGCCACTTCGTTCTCTGTAAGCTTGACTCTTTCTTTCCAGAAGGCGATTTTTTCTTCGAACAACGCTTTTCGTTCTTCTTCGATGGCGAGTCGTTCTTGCCATTGTTCGAGAAGTTTGTTCTGCGTATTTTTAAGGACTTTGATGACATCGGTTAGCTCTTCAGTTTTATGGACAAGTCCGAGTTTCTCCGCTTTTAATGCTACATCTTCGGCAACATGAGTTTGGAAATTTTCTTCAGTTAAGTACACACCGGGAGACAGTGTAACCTCTGCTCCCTTGACTACGGCTTTAAAGGGTTCTTGTATCCGCTGAAACTTGACAGAATGACAAGTATAAACGAAAATGATAAATAAAATGAGTCTCATGCTTCTTCAAACCCTGCCATCTCTTCGGCCTTAGCCGTATTACCTTCTGCCAATGCTTTTTCTACAACAGCAATGGCTTCCTCTAATTGATCATCTTTGATTTTGGTTCTCTTTTTGATTTCTTCTAAAGCTGTCTTCTGATCTTCCAGGGCATCATCCCATTTCATTTTATTGGCTACTTCTTTGACTTCTATTTTTGCAGCCTCAATGTCCTTTTTGTAGATGTCCTCTAGATTCTTTTTCTTTGCCTTCCGTATCTGTTCCACGACTTTAGAGTAGTCGCCTCCCAAGTATCTACGAACAAAAAGAAAAGCCAGAATAGCCACAAGAGCGTATCCGGCATACACCATATATTCTTTGAATTTATTCATGCGCTTGCTGTAGGTAGAACCTCAATCTCAAACTGGGTTAATTCATTCGTCCCTGTAGATCCTGAAGGAAAGTCTAGTAAGAAATTAAACAACCAAGAACCAACCTCATTCAAATCTGTGTAAGCCGCAATGGCTTTAAATGAAATAGCAATAAAGTCATCATCAGTATCTACGGTAATGCCCACGTCACTGCACGCTATGGCTGTAGTTACTCCGGCGGGTGTCTTTACATAAATGAAAGAAGAAGCCTTAACAAGCGTAGCCAACACAATGGTATCGCCTGTATCGGGATCCGCGAACGTAAACTCTAAGACAGGTTTAGTTCCTTGCGTATATCTTAAATTGCTCATGGTAGAACGATTATCTCCTTGCGCACCTTAACTGGAGGAATATCCAGACCGGTGCGTTTGGTGACTGGAGGAACTGATATTGTTTGGCGAATCGGTGTCATAGCAAATAAGCGGATGACTGTAAAGTATTGAAAAGGATACGGTCATCATCCGGGGCTACACCTACTTGGAAAACAAATCCTGTAGTCGGAGCAGTATTCGACAAGGCTGAGCCATTGATAAAAATAGGTGCTCCTACAGTGAACCCGTGCCCTTTTAGATAGATCTCATGGTACTGTGCTACCGTGATAATCTCACCAACAGCACCTCCATCTAGAGAAACACCAAACACAATGGAAGCATGTCCGACAGTGGTTGAATTTGCTAGCTCAGCTTTGTCGTCCGAATTCTTGATTACGGGCTTATACAGGCCGATAACCGAATCAAGTACGATCCTCTGGATAACACTCGAGACCGAAGATCCTTCTCCCCTGTTACTGACCAGTTCTTGTTTTTCCTCGTCGGTAAGTACCTGGGGAAGGTTGTTAGATCCCAGTCCGTGCACTTTTGCAAAACTTCCACTAAATCCAGCCATTATTCTTTCCTCACTTTAATCGTTCGTCGGTTCCAACTAATCGTCCAAAATTGGGCTTAGCCATCCGTCGCTGTATCCCTACAAAAAGCTTACCTTTGTTTTTTTCAAAATACACACGACGTTCGTAGCAATCTCTCGTTGTATGGATTTGACCGGCGTCATCTTTTACTTTTCGAAAAGACTTAAATTGACGGTAGGTCCAACAAGTGACGGCAACCCCGGGCCCTAGGTGTTTCTCAAGATTAACTTTTTGCTTTTTTTCCAAAATAAGTAACCGCCCAGGTTCCATTTTTTCGCCATTGTTATACCTGTCTTTAGTATTAGAGTGTTTGAACTTCTTCTTAGAAAAACGAAAATCTAAATACGAAAAAAGTTCTTGTATTGTTTTTGCTTTTCTAGCCATTATACAAACCTGTTAAGAAACTTCTTAGCTTCATCTCCAGTGACAATAATGTACTTTCCTGTAATGGTTCCGGAGTATGAATTGGTGTTTGAGATCATGACAACCAACCCTGCAGCGCCTCCGCCATTGCCACCGTGCCCACCGTCTCCTCCGGCAGAGGAGTTTGGATCGTTTCCACTTACGCCAGTACCACCAGCACCGCCGTTCCCTGCACCTAGTCCAGATACAAAGGCTGTTATTCCTGCAGCTCCTGTTCCGGCAGTTCCGTCAGTTCCGTTAGCCGTGGCGGGATCGTCGGGAGCGCCATCAGGTGTTCGTGTTTTTCCTGCGGCTCCTGTTCCCCCTCCACCGCCTCCCTGTCCTCCAGGTAGTCCAGCATAGGGAGAGCTAGAAGAGAGATGGTACCAATAACTAGAACCATTAGCACCATTGCCCCCATTACCAGAAGCACCGTCAGTGACATAGCCACCGCCCCCACCCCCACCAGAACCAAACCCACCGCCGTTACCGCCGTTACCAGCTTCTGTTTTAGCTGCGCCACCGCCGCCTCCTCCACCGCCTCCTCCGGATCCAGCAGATCCAGCAGAAGTACCAGTTCCCGCAGTAGCCGACGATCCTGATGGGATTATTTGTGGGGGTAGGTATACTCGGTCAATTCGTGTAAGGAGTAAAAGAGCATCGCCCGCTCCTCCATTTTTTCCTATAGTAGGGGAATCGGGAGGGGGACCAACATCGGCCCCGGCATTGTCTAAAGAACCGCCTCCACCACCTAACCAGGAATTAGATTGACCGCCTCGGCCGACCCCGGATACAGAGGCTACTTCGGAGTATAATCCGTTTCCTCCGTGCCCCCCTCCATTGGGTGATACCTTATCGGCGCCACCGCCTCCGCCACAACCAGGAATGCCGCAGTGTCCACCAGGCTCGCCGCTGTAGCCAGTCCCACCGGCATTTGCTGCAGCACTGGAACCACCGACGCCACCAGATACGTCAATATTTCCAGATCCACCAATGTCTCCTTCGGATACTAATACAATCAGACCGCCTCCACCCCCGCCTGATGTAGTGTTTTCAGCCACACCAACAGCAGAGAGGTTGCCTATTACTGATATATTTCCTTTGGATAGTATTTGTGTCCAGCCACCGGAAGAGGCTTGAGAATTGCCTCCCTCTCGCTCTAATGGAGGAATAAATTTAGTTCCTAGCGTATCATACACAATTCCTAGAGGAGGTCCGGGATGACCGTAGAACTGTGTGACAACTCGGGCAATGCCCGCCTGTTGTCCTACCGTTAAATTATGGGAGATGGTTACTGCGCCCGTGGCTCGGTATATTTTGCCTGAATTAACAGAATTATTGCCGTCTGTCGCAAGCGTAGTGGCTTCCAGGTCAGTATTACCAAAACCCGCCGTAATGGCGCCATCGGATTCATCGCCGTATATTCCTAGGGAGGGAGTATTATTTAATTTTGCAGATTTTAATTTTGACATGAAAACCCTTAAATGAATTGAGAAAGTATCTTTTTGGGATCGTCCCCGGTAAGAATGATGTATCGACCTACAACAGATCCAAGAAAAGAGTTAGTTTGAGAAATGAAAACAACCAACCCGGCTGCTCCTCCACCGTTTCCTCCGTCGCCTCCCTGTCCTCCAGCGCCTCCAGATCCGTTTGATCCAGTTTTACCAACACCGCCAGATCCAGCACCTACACCGGCTACAAAAGGAGTAATTCCAGCAGCTCCAGTACCACCATTTCCGGGTGTGCCGTTGGTGAGGCCACCATTATATTCATTGCCCATACAGGCACCGCCACCACCTCCGCCCCCTTGACCGCCAGGAAGTCCAGCATAAATGGATTTGGAAGAGAGTGAGTATAAGCCTGTATCTCCAATCCCGCCGTCACCGCCATCTCCGGAAGTTCCGCCACCAACTTCATATCCAGAACCACCGCCACCCCCAGAACCAGCTTGTCCACCGTCACCTCCGTCGTTAGCAGATGATGTTTCCCAATGAGCTCCACCTCCGCCTCCGCCATGTGCTCCCCCCGCTCCACCGTTAGTGCCTGCTCCAGCTGCTCCAGATGAGTTAGTGCCCCGAACAGGACCAAAAGTAAACAATTGTTCAGTTGGTGCGTAATTGGAAAGATAGGAATCTCCCGCTCCTCCCGCTCCTCCATTACTAGCATCTGAATCTATACCGGCGTTATCTAAGGATCCTCCCCCACCTGCTGACTCAGTTCCCGCTTGAAGCATTGTACCACCAGCAGTACCGTTTAAAAGGCCGCTCCCCGCTGCTCCAGCTCCTGCAGTGCCGTTTATATTAGAACCTTCGCCTCCCCCTGAACCCCCAAAGCCTGCGTGTCCTCCGGGCTCATTACTATAGCCTCCAGCACCGCCATTTGCGGCTCCTGTGGCGCCTCCAGTACCTCCAGACACATCTACAGTGCCGGTTCCAGAAATATCTCCATTAGCGACGATAATAATAAGTCCGCCACCCCCGCCACCAGATGTAGCACTTCCAGCTACTCCTACCGCGGATATATCTCCCACGATGGAGATGTCTCCTCCGGATATGATCTGTACTGTACCTCCACAGGAAGTCGTTGATCCACCGCCTTCACGCATGGGAGCTGGTAACGATTTAGTACCAACAGCTCGGGTTATACTCCCCAAGTCAATGCCGTGTCCTCCCAAATACGAAGGAAAGCCGGACCGAGGAAGGCCGACTTGTTTGCCTATGGCTAAATCGTGGTCTATTACAATATCACCTGAGGCCCGGTAGATGTAGTCAGTATTGACTGAATCATTAGCGTCTGTTCCGATTGTAGTTGCATTTAGATCCGCATTCCCAAAACCAGTAGAAACTGCCCCATCCGATTCATCTCCGTAGGCTCCCGCAGATGGAGTGTTATCTAGTTTTGCGTGTTTTAATTTTGACATCCTCCACCTCTATTTCACAATGTAATTGATAAAAGAAAAGAGGGGACCGAAGCCCCCTCCCTCTACTTTATTCCTCAACAACCTTTATTAGGCTGCGGAATTTGACTGGCAAATGACGATAAGGTCATCACCGGTAGATAAACTTGTACCTACTCCTGCAGTGTGATCTGCAGCTTCTCCGTTGTTCTCATCCGAATCAGCGATGAACAAACGGTTAGCGTTAGCATCACCCATAACAAAGTCGGCAGTCTGTCCAGTGTCCAGTCCGTCTTTGTTAAGTTGAGGAGATCCACCAACATCCAGGACGATAACATCATCGTCCGCTCCAGGAGTAAACGGTAAGGAAATGAATCCCTGTCCCGATCCCGTGCCTGTATGAGTGGAGGTGAGGCGGTACTGCTTGACTCTCAAACCAAGACCAAACTCATTTCGTAATTGAGCTGGTGTGATGTTAGTAATAGAGCCTGAAGGGCGTCGACCAACAACGGTTGTTGCAGTAACAGCCAATGGAGTAATGTTGCCCCCACCAACACGACCAACGAGTGATTCATCACTCATTTGCACACCCTCAACCGCATTACCATTGATACGAGCAACAAAACTCTGAGCCGCAATTGTGATGGCCTCATACCCGGTCCCAGAAGACCCGATAATATTACCAGCAGCGCCGGTATCATCATCAATGGCAGTGCCCGTCCAATTATTGGCATCATCGGCGGTTCCAGTTAAATCACCAGTAACATCCCCGGTGACATTCCCGGTGACATCCCCGGTGACGGTTCCAGTTAAGTCCCCTTCGAATGTACCAGCAACCATGGTTCCTGCGGTAAATCCAGCACCACCGACACTAACAATGGTGCCAGGCTTTTCAGTTAAGTCATCGAAGATCTTGAACTTGCCGTCAGTCGCATCGAAAAATGCTCCACGGTATTTGGTTGTGCTCGATTCTCGATATGGAGAAAAGAATCCAGTATCCAGTGCGTCTTCATCTGCTCCGGAAGTCTGATCCTTAGCCATTTCGAAAAGGGAATCTTCGTACTGTACAACAGCACCCGACACAGTAGTAGGTCCTGCAGTGACAATTAAACCACTACAAGTAACCTGGGCGAACTCTACATTATCGCCCGTATCCAGTCCAATGGACGTCCTTGCTTGCGCAGGTGTCTTGAGTACCAGATTAGATGCATTGCCGGCAACAAAGTTATCGGCAGTGACACCTAATGCAGCAATATCTGCAAGGCGAGCATGGTACGCTTGTACATTGGTCCCAATGGCCAGTCCCAAGGTAGTTCGCTGCGCACTTGCGTCAGCGTCATCCAAAAGGGCTAATCCAGCCGCTGTCAGGTCAAACGTAGCAGCAGTAGAAGCAGAATCAAAGTAGATTCCCTTATCCTGCGCTTGGGTCAAACCCGCAATGTCCGTCAGGATGGCATTGTCGGAAGCACCTGATACGTTCTTCCAAACAGCCGCTCCAGTACCAGCATCGGTACAAAACCAAATAGCACCTGCCGTAGTGGTCCAAATAGACCCCATCCCGTAGGTCTCGGTATTGTCATTACTGACACCAGGATCTGATCCTGCGCCAAAATTTGACTTTTTGTTGTTAATCGTGGTAAGGTCTACCCCGTTGATTTGTCCCCCTGTTAAAAGGGCGTTGGACAAAGTTAATGCAACGGAAGATGACCCGGCCACGAGTTTTTCGGGTTTTAATCCGCTCATGGTATAGTCTCCTTCTTCAAAAAGAAATTAAAAGTACATTGTAACGCGTTAAAAAGTGCTTACTGTTTTTGAAGAAGATCCCGGACCATTACTCTCGGAATCTTAAATTCATTTTTTTAGTTTGTAGCGTATGAATACGTCATACACAAGGTGTCGCCTTCTATGAAATCCTCTGATAGGTTTTCATGCAATTCCGTACCGGCGCCGTCATGATCGGCCAATCGGTCACGGATGTATATTCTTCTGGGGACATTTGCATCGGCCTCAAAATCAGGCGACGGAGATCCAGACTTGGCTGTAATTGCTTTTTTGTTCGTCTGCGGTCCCCCCATGTCATCATGCATTTGGATATGTACAGCATTGATTGGTGTAAAGTCCAAAACAAAGTAGCCATCTGTCAATACCTGCGCAGTGACTTCTATGTATTCCTGCCAAGGAATTGCTCCAGAAATGCCTTGCTCTAAAGCGTCTATCTGATCTTGCAGTATTTTAGCTCCTGCAAGGTTCAATGCTATATCTGTGGCAGTACTGTTAAGAAGAGACGAAAGTTCAGTTTCTAATATCTGAACGTCCAAACTGCTGAGATGGGTGAACGAGGCTGAATTTGCTGCCCAGTCTCCTGCATCGACATCTGCCGTGCAGCGGTACATCGTAGTATTCCCACCGTAATTCGAATCGGCGGTTACAATGTACTTCTTATCCGTACTGTCGTCTTCAGCAATCGCATCTACGACCATGACCTCTTCATCGGCTACAATCTCAAAAGCAAGTAGCTCTAATAATTTTTTGAGCTGAACGCCTTGATTAGCAGCAAGGGGCTTTAACGAATCACTGGTTGTGAGATTATCAATGAGATCGGCTACAGTCAATAGTGCATTACCGTCTCCATCAATAAGAGTACTACCAGAAGGAGCGTTTCCTAAAAGGCCTTCTGTTCTTAATACTGCTGGTTTAATGGTTGGCATATTGTATCCTCACTCATTCCGTATCGGATTCCACATTTTCACTAGCCCCTACAATTGTTCCTCTGCAACAGCCTGAAATGGTGTCACCTATTCTCGCAAGTCCCTTACTTTCTCCTAGAACAGTAGCCGACGCTCTAACTACAATGCCCCGATGTCCGCACCGACCCACTACGACACTATGTAAGCGAGCCGCGCCCTTCCCGTTGATCACTATAGAGGGGGCTCCAGTAACAATGATTCCTGACATCGGAATGGGACTCTCATGACAGACACAAGTGCCTGACCATGTATCAGTTATACGAGCTACTCTCATGAGAAAAAAGTATTAAGAGATGATAGATTTCCTGTAATAGTGGTCATCGTAGTGTCTATCCCTGTTTGAGTCTTTCCTAAAATAAGAAGTTCATCGTATATTTCATTTGACGTCTTTGATAGATCTTGCAATTCTTTAACCTTAGATGCGATGCCATGAAAATTTGCATTCCGTGGCTGTAACTGTGGAAAAGAGTTTTGTAAACAATTGACAAGATATGGAGGGTAAGCGGATCCCGTACCGGCGTCTGCTAAGATATTGCCCGCAGTGTTTAACGCCGTAGATACGGAACCTATTTCCGTCTGAACCTCTAGTACCTTGGTGCTTTTTTCTAAAATGTCCACTTGTAAATTATTGATTTCTGTTGCTAACTGACTAAAAGTAATAACAGCTTCCATCTGGGATATGTACCCATCTAGGTAGTCTCCTGCTTCCATTTTTGGAAATAAGGACCACATCCCACATGAAGTGCCTGTTATTTGTTGTTCGGTTAAAACGTCGGTCCCCGCCACAAGAAAAGCTATCATGTCATTAGACGCACTAGTTGCTCCTGCATCTAACACGCTCAGCGTATCTGTTTCGATTGCGGTTGCTTTAGCTTCAATGTCGTCTACTGCAGCTTCAACAGCTGCATTTCCTGGAGAACCCAATTCTGTAGAAAAATCAGTACGCCAACGGGCTATCTCTACTCGAACCGCTGCTATTTTATCTTCAATGGCGTAGGGCATTATTTTCCGGGTATCCCCAACTCGTACGATACACCGTCAATGAAAACAGTATTACTTCCTTTTGAGATTGAATACCCGCTTTTTTCTTTCTTCGCTGCTTTCAATTCTTTTGCTGTGTAGATGTCGTACTTGGGATTGTCATTTATTTTCTTAGCCGCTTCGTCAGGATCTACACCCTCCATGACTAAATCAAAAAAATCACAGGAAAGTAATACGGCTGATCCCCTTCTACGGCCACCTTCTGTTCGTATCCTCAATAAGCCGTCACATAGAACAGATTTTGTCTCAAACACCTGTCGTATCAAAATACGTATGTGTCCTTTAGGAATGACATTCCGGTTGCTACCGTATCCGTATGAAATGGAAAAGTCATAATTATGTGGATTGTACTTAAACCCTTCCGGAACAGTATTCGATTGCTCTTCATCTTCTTTCTGATAAAGTATGGCTCGCTCTAAAAGGGCTACCTCATGTTCTTCCCAGACTACATCAAAATCAGGAGAGTCTGAACTGGTGCTTTCGTTTATTTTTAAGAAAGGAACCTTTCCTTCTAAAAATAACTGACGAAACTTTCTTGCCCGGTAATCATTCCCAAGCTGAGCACGCCTGCCGGCTTTACGGGACTTTACTCTTTTGTCTTTCGATTCCTTTACTTTGCCCTTTGGCATCTCATCCGAAATCGGTGGAAAGACCAAGCCTGCGCTGTTTATGTAAGAAATATCCGTGTCCATGCCACTAGAACCCAAAAAACCCCCCATAAAAGAAAAATATGGAGGGTATTAAGAACTTGTTACCATTTATCGTAGAAATTTAATCTTATACCGATCTTCTAGTCTCTTCTTATCAAAACCATTATTTCGATAGATGTCAGATGTTATGAATTCTCGGGGAACAGTATCCAAATAATAGTACGAATGTTCTGAATACATTTTACCTTGAGTCAAAAGATTGAGGACTTCGGTATACACCTCGGTATCCATATCACTTTTATTTTTGCTAAGATAATTGGTTAAGAAAGATATTGCTTTCTTTATTGCTTTTTTGTCCCCGGGATGGATGTCATCTGTCCCTGTTATGCCTTCTCGCAGTTTCTGTAATTTTTGGATAGCCTTCATTCTAGCTCCTGGTTATCTTTCCCGTTTCAAACGCCTCATTGACATTTGGTGTATCTGGATTATCTCCGATAAATTTACCGTTTTCATCTCTAGCTCGCTGATCAGTTTGAAAACATTTACGGACATCTAACAATCGAAGTTCGTCCAAACCAGCAACCTCCATAATAGATTCCTCAATGTCATTACTTAATGCCCTTAGAGCATCAATTATTCGAAAACAGTCATGCTTAGAGTTTTCACGCAATAGATTCATTTGTTTGTACAAAGGGTACACCGTTTCAATCAATTCTGAACATACAGTTTTGCACTCCGCAATCTTACGTGCTTTATGCGCAGTCAAGCGTAGTTTATCAAACTTTTTTGCCTCCGAGAGTACCGTCCACTTTTTTTTCTTAATAGACCATTTGCACAAACTTGCCCGATGAGGTAGGGGGTGCTCCTTAATGGGGATATGTGTTTTGTAGTCAACCAGACTCTCATCCTCTATCGGGACTTTCTGCTCCTGCACAACACCTTTCCAATTAACAATATTGCATAAAATCATAAAATTAAACCTTTACAAAAATTCAAAAAGCTTATTACTTACATATATATTATTATACCCAGTATACATATTTTCAAAAGGATTTCCATTAGGTGTAGGATTACCACTCGGAAGTCCTACAGGATCGATATGATATACACTAGCCTTGACCGCGGCTGCCCAAATATTAATATTCGAATCCTCCCGAGGAAACTCTAAAATACCCGTAATATCTGTTTCTACCCAAAAACCATTGCTGCCCAAAGCAGAAAAATCAAAAGAAGTAGTAGAAGTCAAAGGAAGGTACACACCATGTCCTGAAAGAAAAACTTCAGGCAAACTATTAGGAAATCCTGTAGGTGTGGTAGCTAGCGAGTTTTCATGGTTGATTATATGCACCCTTGCCTTCGAAACATTGGCACCGCCACCATCCATCCAGTACTGACCTAAAACAACAATAGTTGCTCGAACCGTACGATGGGACGTTCGAGGATGGGTATGGAGGTTATAGTAAGATAGAGCTTCATGCATGTATGTGATATATAAATCAATTACAAAGCTCTTGGCACGCGGCGTCACCCCTGTTTCAATCTTAAAAATATCAACAGGAGGGGCATCTACCACAGGAGGAGTCATGCCACTAACATAGTGTGAAAACATCTTATGATGCCCCATCATACTCATTCCCGCCACAGGAATCGCACCAGTTATCATCCCCAACATTGGAGGCCCCGTAATATTATCCCGATGAATACTATTACTAGCAGGAATTATAGGGGGTACAGTATTTGGGTAAACGTGAGTCGAATATCCACCTGGGTAATCACGATTAGACACGGCATAATCGGTATATCGATTATAATAATCGTCATGTACGTGGACGGGCACTCCTAGCTCGAACGTGCCATCTGTTTTGGTACGAACACCTTGACCAGACGCATACGAAGTATCCTGAAAAAACCACCATTCACCTACGTTGGTTCCTCCCGTTCTACCATCCCCATTAGAATGCGTGGCCAGTAACATATGACGCACTTGAATAGGAGATGGAAAAACCTGCGATGCATCAATCGTTGGATCAATCGATGGATCACCCATAGGAATGTCATACAAAAAAATCCAATCCGATCCCGGAGGGTTGCCATCATTGGGGGGTGGCGTTGGATTTTCCTTAATCGAATAATACACTGCGGCCACTGATCCATCCGGATCGGTTTGATAATTATGCGGATATATATGATGATCTAGCTGAAAACCAGTAAGAGTTACCACTCCCGAAAAATCCGCCTGTATCCAACCCCAATCATCATCGTCTGGAGCCCCTTGATTAGCTGACCATATTGTGTAAGCCGCAGCACCATATGTAAAACCATCAGACATCCTACCATCATTAACATCAGGGAAACCGGCTTCACTACTAGCAGAATATACAGCTGGAACAGTACTCGTCGCTGCTGACTGGGGGGCAGGAAGAGCGGGAACCGACGGACCAGAATTATTTACTTCCCATATGATAGGATCTTTGGATGTCAATAAATATTGTTTCCAAACGCCCTCACCCGTATTCAGAACATGAACAAGGGTGTTGACTGTTAACGATGCTACAAGCGCATCCCGTTCTACAATTGTATTTACCGTTACCAACGAACTTTTTGCGGCGATTTGTTCGTTGTTATGCTTGGTATTCCCCCACAAATCAAACAAGGAATGACAAATCGATGAGAATCCCAGATCAGGCGTGTTATTGATAGCCGTCCGATTCGCAAAAATGGAAGTGGTTACTCGGGAACCGTGGGCAACTGCACCTTCTGTCGGATATGTAATTTGAAAATAATCTTTAAAGTCGGTCATGCTAACCTCGTCCTACTGTTTTCCAATCAAAGTTTTCTGCAAAATTGTCCAAACATTCGTTCAACCAATTAAGTGTGTTATTGCATTCCCTTTGCATTCGAATTTGTCTTTGGTCAAAAACTTTTCTTTCATGATAAGATGCAATGCAACTATTTCTAATTCGTCCCAGCTTATCATGGATGGGAATGGCGGTGGGATTGTAGTCCACTATATACGTACCATCGGGCTGGTAAAATCCCCGACTAAGAGTGCGATCGATTGCTCGTAAAAGTTTAGGGTTATTTGTATCTGTTGTACGTTCCGGTCTCATTGTATGTCCCACTCCGTAATATCCGAAAATTAGACGCTTAAAATAGACGATATCTTGATATTATAGCCTATTCTCGTAACCAATCGGGACAGGGATCAAAGTCATCAGGAGTTTTATACGTTTTTATACCCTCATCCCCCCGGTATTCTTCTATCCGTCTTTCCTGTGCAAATTTCATAACACAGTCAAATCGGCGTTGGGTATCCCGCACTCCTTCTGGTTTTGCGTACCAGGGTAGCGTTTTCTTAAACTCCATAAACTGGTGAATAGAAAAATGTTGAAGGGTTTCTAGCCAATCGTGGCAAGTCCCCTCTACACTGATGTGGAATTGGGTGTGGTAATCGAGTAAAAACAAAAGGTCTAGAGTACGTAACTCTAAATGCCCTATGCCCGCCAGATCGTTGATCCGGTAGAGCCCTTTGTCAATGTAAGCCTGACTAGCCTCATCCATAATGCGAAAGGCTAAAGGCGTCGACATAATACTGTTGACTCGGGCGATAACGGGTAAAAGCTGTTCGTCGTCCCGTGGTAGATTATTGAGGAACTTAATGTCCTGCGGAGTAACGCCACAATCCATAAGCATTTCCCGGCCTTGTCTGTTTTTCGAGATGTCAAATTGTACTCGACCAATGGACCAACCAGAATCTCCTATTTTTGCATGGTAGAGTCTGGTCCACTTTTCTCTGTTGTTTCCCGTTTCACTGAAAGTAACGGCCTCCAGGCATAGCTTTCTAAGGGTTTTTTCTATCTTTAGGTTTCCCATTGGTTTGCTCCTGTTTTTGCGTATCTACACTGTTTACCGCCTCGGCAAGAAGAGGCAGGCCTTTCCATAAAAGAATTGATGTTATGAAACAAATCAAAAAAGCAATTACAGTAAAGGACTTCCAAGTCAATTTAGCCAAAACCTCAACAAGCCAGAGAAGAACTTTTAACTTCTTCTCCTCGCCCATTGCATGTAATTCGTTAAATCGACTTTCTGTTTCTGTTATATTCGGCTGAAGCTCGTCTGTTTTCTTTGTTGTACACAAAGCCGGATCTAATGGACATGCTTCTAGTCGTTTATCCATAAGCACAACCGACACTGATTCCATAATGCGTTCTACCGCATTATCTGACCAATCTTGAAGATCATCTTTCGTTACTATTTTTTCTGACATGCCCCGTATGCCTTTCTTTAAATCCTTTTGTTCATGCAGTACGTGTTCTAATTTGTTTTCTACCGCATTCCAACGGATAATCTTTTCTACATGACGAGCAAACTCACGAGCTTCTGTCCAGTTTCCAGGAGTCGGTTTACGAAAGATTCCCAAGTCATCGATTCCATGCGTACCGGTGATAGTCTCCGGGGCTATAGACATAATGAGAATGGGGCACATGATGCAGGCTTTCCGTAAAGCAAAATAGACATCAACACCTTTCTCACCCCGGGCTAAATTTTGATCAATGATAATAGCATCGTAATTGTTCTCTTCATCAATTTCTTTTAGCGCCTGCTTACCACTTAACCAAGGGGTAATATGAACGGTTCGCTGCAAGTGTTCTGATAGAGCGGCTCGAGTGTTATCTAATTCAAAATCACTATCATCAATAATCCCTATTCGATAAAGACCTGATTTGTGACGAGGCTCTTGCAAACAAATCGGTCCGCCTTTTACTTCTGGAGAAATAGCCAGTGCGCACATATTATGAAAATCCCAACGTAATAATCCAAACTACCCTGTATGATACCGTACTGTTTTTGGTTTGAGCAGGATAAGTTACTCGGGCCAACGTTCTTCGATGTGTTGCGTTTGTGCATAAAATGCATTCAGTTAATTCTGTAGTACCGGCGCCGTTTCCTTCGGCGTTTGCTAGAACTCCACTAATCTTGAATTGACTAACTGTAGGGTTAGTGACAGAAATGCTATCTTTTAAAAAAACAAGATCATCCAATTCTGTATCAGTTTCTACTTCCGCCGTCGTCCCTTTACCAAAACCAAGGCAAGACACGATATGATCGGCAATATCGACAGGACCATGAATACAATGGACAAGGGATTCTAACAGCCCGTCCACTACGACATTATGATCATCGACAACGCAAAACTCAGGGATTCCAACCGATTTTTTAAAAAGTTGAAAATGTCCTTTTCGAGAAATTCTTATTTTATCTTCAAATTCCATTTCATCCTTCTAGAATACATTTAACGTAGCGGAATGTTGAAACAAAAGAGCTTCCAGATTCTGCGCCGATGGATAGAATAGTTTATCGCCGGGCTCTAGGGAAAAAACATCAAGAAGCCTGTTGTACTCTTGGACGATCCAGTACATCTCATCGTCCCCGTAGATGTCCTTAACAATAAGGTCAAAGGCGTGGCGGTTTGCCTCGGTAACTTCGACGTGCCCCTGAGAGGGTAATGTCTTTAAATCTCGGACAAAAGGAGAATCTAAGGAATCAAAGTCCTTTATAGTGGCATTCCATTTGTAGAACCGGCCCCGGTCCCATTTTCGGGTAACTTTAGAAGCCACTATACCACCTGATCCTCGTCTGCGCCCCCCCATTTATGGAAGCCCATAATAAATGACCCCCATCGGGCTTCGGATGTTCTGTACATAGAAAAGTCATCGGATCGTGTGAGCGTCCTGGAATCGGAAAAGGTACGAGTAAAGATCCAGCGGTACACTTGTAGGTACCAAGGAAACAGATACTCGCCTACGCTAGTCCAGCGAGCCTGTAGCACGCCTAAATCACCGTTAAATTCATCCGGATCTATATGGATATCGATAAACCCTCTTAGGCTTTCTACATCCCCTCCAGGCATTAAAGGTAAGAACGCTGCATCATACCAATTTACGATTTTTGTGCTTTCTGGTTTGAGATCGGTATTTATGGGAGCTCCTCCAGAATACAGCGCATACCAGAGCGCTAAATTCGTACCTCTAATCCGAAGAAAAGTTTTAATAGAGGCTACGATACCCCTTGTAATGTCATCTATGGCAGCATCGCCTTTTATAGCCGCTACCATATCTGCAATTCCGAGCTGCCCCATAAGTCGTTCTAGGGCGGGGTTTGTATCTTGGTCCCAGAATTTCAAGGCCTCTTGCAGTTTAGCCTCTCCATATTTTTCTAAAACGTACTGATGCGTTTCTAGGAGTTTGACATTAAGAGGGTACTTGAGCAACACGACCGGAAAATAATTCTTACCGTTAACAGCCAATAAACGAAGACCAAAAGCAGTAGCTATAATATTCGCCGGATTGTCCATCACTTCGTATTCCGGTGTCAACTGCGTATCCCCTATTTTGACGACTAACAAAAGCGAGTCATTCTTAGTAATACGGATATCGACTGTTTTCTGATAAGTACCGTCTGTTGCTGCTCCTAGTCCTAATTCGGTTAGAAGAGCTAAGCCTACGGCTGTGGTTAGATTGATCGTCGTTTTGTGCAAGTAAACACTTCGACAAGCCAACCGCAATTCTGTTTCAGAATCAGAGATGGTACAGGATAGCGTCTCTCCTAAGAATTTTTCAAAGGCATTTAGCCCTACAAGTGTCGCCATTTTATAAGTATCCCTTATTCAAGGGATCGCTGTCACCTTTGTATTCTAAGAGCATGGTAGCATCGGTGTAGAATGTGATGCTATCATTTCGCCTCTTAAAGTACTCACCAAAGGCCAATGTCTTATCCTCATATGGGTAGTCGATGTACACCCGGGTCACGCCTGTTATGGCTAGTATCGTTTTGTGTAATGACCCTACGAAAAGACTTCCACCTAGTTTAAGGAAAATATCGTCAATGGCGGCCCGTATGGCTATTAGAATTGTAGCAGAAGCAGAAGAGGTTGTATGAATGACTGTCATACTAAAGTCTACTTCTTTTCGAGTAGGTGCCATCAAATTATTTTTTGTAGCAGCCATTGCATGTTTTGCTACAAAGAACCCCTCAAAGGCCTCAGTTTCACTGCCCACACCAGTCGTCAATTGATGCTCAACCCCTCCATCGTCCTCAGGATCCATTAAATAGACTATATCAAGTTCACACACCTTGCCCGGTGTTCGTCGTGTCTTAGTATCTTGGAATTGGGCAAATCGAGCTGTAATGACATCACAGTTCTTTAGAGTAACACCCTGTTTCTGTGAAGCCCAATGCCGGGGGGCCAGGGAAGCTACTTTCTTTGTGGCTTCTTGGTTTGTTCCCGTGGTAAGCATATCCCCAGCCGCAATGGGTTGGATGTTGGTTATTTTTGCCTGGCTTGATGTGAAGGAAGTGCTCAAGTCAATCACGTTTAGCACTTGTCCCGGGGTAGCTAGCGCCTTTACTGTGACTATATGATTTTGTCCCGGTTTAGCCCCCAAGATGCCATCTCCGAATTGAAGACGTACGTCACCATCAAAATGCGTTGTGACGAGCACTGATGTAGGTGTGATCATTTCTTCAGTATCTTGTATGACTGTTTGAGCTGTTACTGTTGCCCCATCATCGATGTCAATAAACACATACTTCAAATTGCCATTTGAATCGATGTCCGAGGAAATTTCAAAGTTAGTAGAATTGAGCAAGTACCATTCAAAATCAACAGAATTCAAAATTGTCTTGGTATAGGTTTTCCAAGTACCAAGTACGACCGTGACAGCTCGACCTAACGCAGCCAAAACTGACCCCGGGAGCAGCACTTCCGCCGTATCAAAGTCTTCGTTGATTTCGACCTTGTCAGCAGTAACCGAGAATACGGTATACGTAGCATCGTTTGCTAAAGTATTTGCCCCTGTCAGTTTAATTTCTTGATCAACACTCACACCGGCAAAAGGCGAATTTACCAAGTCTTCAAAATAGGCTTTATTGCCTCCAGCAGCTTTTACTAGGTTGGTGTCGACTCCGACAGTCAACGCAGCATTCGCTATTGCCTTTTTAATTAAAGTGTTATCATTTATCACAGAAACATCGTAGGTACTAAGCGTAGCTAGTATATCCGTACGATCTAATGTGACATCCTCAGACACATCCATTCTGATCGAGAATGAGGGGGCAGTTTTACGATGAGGCACATACCCTAAGGCTAAGGCTATCAGGTAGATGCTCGTCTGTAATTGGGCCTCTGTAATATAGCCTTCTCTTCGCATTGTATCGATACGAGTGTTATACATCGTACCAATACCCGCCATAAACTCCAACATCGTCTGACCTGTACTGGATTCGAAAAAATCAATCCAAGAACGGTAATCGTCTAGACCTTGAAGATACGTTTGAAGATCTGCTAATACAGCATCGAAAGATAAGTAACTAGAATTCTGAATCATAATGAATGGGTGTAGGGTTTAAATCCCGGCTCGCTTCTTTACCTTGTTTGATTTAGCCAAGGCCTTTTTGATGTGAGCCTTTTGAGTAGCGGACATAGGTCCTCTTCTCTTGTGTGGTTTCTTTTTCAGTATCTTGCGATGCTTCTTTTCCTTGGTTAAATCAGTAGAAGAAACATTAACGACTTCGCCGCCTCGAACCACTCGAACTTCATCCAGTCCTTCTGGGATTTGATCAACAGGGTACACGATGCCTTCTGAATCCCAACAAAGGTCTTCTAGAAGCTGTGCTCCTTCGGGCAGATACTCTTCGCCCTCTAATGTTGATTGTAACTTCTCACAAAGAGTAGCCATCCTATTCCTCCTTATTTTTTCACAGGAATTGAAAAACTAAATTCCTGGATTTGATTACTTCGAATTATTCTGTATACAACAAGAATGTCATACATTCTAGATGTTGTATTTACGTCCACCGTGCTTTGATTAGTAAGCACATCGATTCGCTTAATAAACTGTTCTAGGATTCTTGAAATTTCGTCTAATAAATCAAGCGCATTGTTTTCAGTCAACTCGTCAAATAAGATGGGTTTGAGATCTGATCCCACATCACGGTTCCTGACCCGCTCTCCCACATCTGTTTGCAGGATGTTTCGAATGGACCAGTTAATGGCCTCAATTTCACTCGTGAGGACAGGGCGTACATCCCGTACAGGATCGTATCCTTCGTTAATGTCGAAGGCTCTATCTTCAATAGGTATTCCCATATCAGTTCAACTTAATCAATGTTCCCTTGACCGTGACTTCCCCGTTGGTTTCTATATCAATTTTTCCTGTTCCAAAAAGTTTAAAGTCGCCATCAGAGTTGAGTGTAACTTTAGCTTTCCCGTGGACCGTAATATCACCATCGCCTGTCACATCAATTTTTGCTTTTCCTGTAATTGCAATATCCTTAGTGACAGTAGCTGTGAGCTTGTCTTCACACGTAACGGTTGCCTCTTTCGTAACGGTGGCCGTCAGTGTATCCTCACACACTACAGTAGCCGCTTTCTTGGCAATAAGGTCTAATTTCTTTTCAGCCAAAACATACATATCATCCTTAGCAATAATGCTGACTTTACCGTCTTTATCTATGTTAATCTGACATAGAGATGAATGGGTAAACGAGGCTGACTCTTCCTCTTTATCAATAATGATCTTGTTTCCGGTAGAATCAATCCAGCCGTATCGTTTGGGATAGTTTGTATCAAACGTCTCAACTCGCCCCGGAGTCGACATAGGACGGGCTTTATATACCCCTGTATAGATATTGTCGTCCAAGAACTCCACAGTAACATGATCATCCTCTTCTGGGATATAAAAAAAGAACCCAGACTCAAACCCCGCCCGCAATTGTACCCAGGGAAGGTCTGTATCTGGGATATCCTTCGATGTTCCGTGCAACTCTTCAATTCTAACCCGGACACGTCCGAGTTTCTTAGGGTCGTCATTCTTTTCAACTACACCAACGAACTCTTTATTTTTTATCTTACGTTCACGGTATATTGGTATGTGTCTACCATAGTCTACTAATGCCATGACTAATTCAATCCATCGGCATGTACAAACTCAGCCAATGCGTTTAGATCACCCGAAGACGCAAACCCCCAGGCTACAATAGCCTTCTTGACTTCTTCTACATTTGTTTCAAAGGGAAGCTGACTAGCCTCATACGAATGAAGAAAGAGGTATGTGTCCTTTAATAGAGGATCTTCTAAAAAGGACATGCTTTCTTTTAATCTGTCAATTGCTTTACTCATTTAAGCTACCTGTCCAAATCCGTCTCTGCAAAAATAAATCCGTTCGTAATAAGAGGAATCACCATAGGCCCTTGATATTTTTGTAACGATGTAGTCCCCAGAAAAGAAGGTATCAGATTGATTCGACTTCCCCCCTTCTGATTCTGGATTCTCTAGTAGGAATGTGACCTTGTCTAAAAGGCTGATGCTTCTCTTTGTATCTCCTACTGTTATCTGGTTTGGAAGCATTACGTTTCCACCGACCTGACTGAACCGAGCTAGGTTGGTTTGATTTTGCAGGTACGCGACATTGAAATTTTCGTGCACGTTGTCCTTATCTAGATGTCGTAGGGGAAACCGGCGTTGATACGGCGATATCGTCGGAACACGCTGTGCTGTTGCTGTCCCTGCTGTAATTTGTTGTTTCGTATGTGTCTGTCCCGTAAGGTCCCATTCTCCTACGCTCCTACCCGCTCCTGCGTATGCTCCAAGGAAGCCGGTACTCTCATTAAGCATGGGCGAGGTGTACTCGAACGTTCTGCTATCCTTCGTACCTCCATGCGCATACGTCAAAATAGCGTTTGACCGTCCTGCATTTAATCGCCAAATCACATCTGTGTAAATAATGAAATTACTCAAGTCAATGGCAGGTACAAACAAAGACGTTGCGTCCTTGTACCCATGTATCCAAAGATGATCTACAAATTCCCGAAAAGACATTGCCGGGTTGATCCAAGTCATTGAATCTTTTGACGCATGGGAGAGTGTCGCACTCTTTCCAAACACCCAGGAACATATTTCATCTATCACTTCGGTAGACACAGTATCTGCATATGACTTGATCCAAGTATCATAATAATATTTTCGATACCCTTTGCGGATTCCCGATAACTTAACCAAATGTTCATTTTTAGCCCGCAGTGCCGGAATATCAGGCAAGTCTACAATTTCAAAAGCATACTGGAATGAGGTTTGTGACGACGGTCCTAGCCGGATAACCACGTCGGAATCGGCGTGCAGTTTATTCTTGAGTATGTCCAACCCCCGAATGGAAGCGGTCAACTCAAATGTAGGACACATATTTCCACTTTCTTCTACCACGATCAAACTCGTCACAGCTTCGAAATCCAGGGAAATTCCGCCTATGCTAACATCTACGAACCATTGTCCTTTTATTTCTGCTGGCACTAGGTACTCTCTGTGAACTTACGGTCAGTTGAAAGTGTCGAAGAATCCTTTGGAGCGGGAAGAGACGGTCCCGTACTCCTCACGACTTTAAGACCGGGAGATCCCTGCTGACCACTGAACCACTCTGCTATAATGTCCGCATCGGGAACTTGATAAGTCATTAACTGGCATTGCACCCTTGACATGACGGGAACGCCATCGGCATTTACCGTCCGGCTATATGTGTACGTAGCCGAGGGCATTACAAAGTAATTCAAAATCCCTAACCATCTTCCAATATGGACAGAAAGCAGTCCCGATTTCTGAGAAGGTAGCATTCCTAATGGAGGAGAAAAAGTGTAGTCTCCGGTAGTCGAGCTTTTGCGGGGATACACTGCTCTAAGAATTTCTTGTACAGGAAGCATAACGTCTTTTCTGGCTGTTTCCCGGGACTTCGCTATAAAGGTTAGATTAATCGGCAAAACCATGTGTCCCGCATTTGTCCATTTGACTTGGGACATGACTTGGGACTTTAGAGAAAAGGGATCAAAGTTAGCCTTGACCTGCTCTCCCGCCGTCCCCGCACTTAGTCCTGTCATCTTTCCTGCGGCGTTAATAGCGTCTGCTCCGAAGCCCACCAACATCTGACCAAGTCCTACAAAGTCTTCTCCCGCTTGCATTGCCTGGGATGATATTTGAAAAGCACTCGCCCACTCTGATTGAAGGGAAGAACTAACATCGTGCTCAAGTATTCCTTGGACCCTAATCTTAGGCTGATTCCCGCCCCGAATAATGACACGATAATTAGGATTGTCTAACCTAGATATGTAATAATCAAAGTCTTTCATTTAATCCATTCCCATGTTCGTATTCAAGGTTTGAATAGAGCCTACGTCATCCCGCGTCGCTCCAACAGGTCTACGGCCACCGCCTCCTCCACCGCCTCCTCCGCCCCCGCCCCCGCCTTGACTACCCATTCCGGAAGCCATCATAAAAGCGAGAGTAGCAGCACTGGCGTTCTTTTCACTCAATTTAAGGAAGTTTTCGGGATCAACAGTAAGACCGTCTGCCGATGCTTTACCTTTTGTTTTGACGAGCATCATCCCCCCGCCTAATCGAGTTCCCTTTTTATCCTGTGTTGCTGAATCCCCCAACACAAGTCTTCCGTCTTTTGTCTGTTTTAATGCGCCCTCTGCGATAAGTTTTGCTTTCTTTTGAGGGTTGTCTGATAAATATTCTGCAAAATTCTGTTCTTTTATTACTTTCTTATCAATGTTTTGCCCCCGGTAACTTCCCGGCGAAAACTGACTTTGACTGGCTGCTTGAATATCTCTTTCTATTGCCGTGTACCTTATGGTAGAACTGCTCAGATCACCTAGTTGACCTTTGGCTAGAGCTTCTCTTTGGTCGGTGGCCGCAGCGGCTTGTTCAAAAATCTCTTTTCGATGTTTTTGATCTCGTTTGCCTTTACCCAGTTCGTCAAACAGTTCTATCAGTTTTTTACCAGTAAAGCCCGCAGCAATGGCTACGCCTACAGCGGGACCACCCGCTCGAAGTGCCGTCAGTATGCTCCCACCAACAGTTGCAGCAGCTGTTCCCAGTCCAGCACCCATAACACCGGTTAATGCGCCTCCTCCTCGACCGCCTCTTCTTCCTCGACCGCCTTTTTGCAAGTCCTCAATGGAATCGTCGTGGATTTTAATGCCGTCATTAGTAGTGGCCTCGGTAAACTTTTCCATGGTTTCTTGAGCGGCACCCGATGTTTTTGCTGTATCTTCCTGAGCATCGGACAATCTCTCTACGTTATCAGCCGTTTCGGCTTGAGTAGAGCCCTCTACCTGCGCTGCTGCCTCTATAGCCTCTGTCTGTGTAGCTAGTGACTCCTTAGCGGCGGCCTGTTGCGCTATTTTAGATTCTGCTACCGACTCTTTAATTGCTTCATTATCTTCTTTTGTCTTTTGGCGCAATTCAGCAAAGGATCCTGTGATGGACTCTATTCCGATTGCCCCTAGCATCTCCTTGGCAACTAGCCCTCCCGGAACAGCTCCAAGCAAGCCTGTCAAGAGCCCTTCAGACACTCCCGACTTAACTAGTCGGTCTTGGAAGGCCGACCCCACATCACCACCAAAAGAAGTACGTTGACCTATTCTGGATAATAGTTGTTCCTCATTTGTAGACACAGTATTGAACGCACTAGTCATATCCTGCAAAGTCATTTTAAGAGGCTGTGCTCCTGCAAAGCTTTTAGACATGGAGGTCATCGTGCCTAAGATTTTCTTCTTTTCCCCGGGACTAAAATCAGAGAGTTTTGCTTGGGGATCCGTTAATGGAGATTTTCCCAATCTATCCATCAGGGTGTTAAAATCTTGGAGGGCGTCGTTTTGTGCTTCGGCGGAACGTCCTGTGGCGGCTGTTTCAGAAAAGCGCTCCATGGCCTTGCCTACATCTAGTTCAATATTGGCATCGGCTATTTTGGATATAGCATTTGTTGCCGTTTTTTGAAGGTCAACAAATTCTTTTCGTTCGGACGTTGTAAGGTCGGTGGCTTTTTTGTTTCCCAACGCTATAGCTCGCTCTGTTGTTTTGAAAAACTCTTTAGAGTTAATGCCTTGCTTCTTTAGCACAGCCAGTACCGAGCTTTGGTTGCTATTGAGGATTTCAACAGTATTACGAAACTCAGAGGATTGTCGAGCTAGGATGCCGTCAACCCTCTTTTGTTCTTGTTGTCGCAATTTTGCAGCAGTTGCGTTCTTTTCTGATGCGTCAGTGACTACTTCGTACAGGGAATGCCCGATGCCAGTAAAATCAACCGTTTTGGCAACAGATGTGGACAGGGAGTCAATCAACGCTCTTCCAGTCTCTGTCAAAAACTCAACGGCTGCCATCTGGTATTCCTTTAGTATCGTGATACTTCTGAACTAAGCATCTGTTATACAAGGCCATGACCTTGTTAAACGCTTTATCCCCGACGGAGATATGGGCAACATTACCCAAAACGAACTCTATTTCGATCAATCTCTTCCAGTTTACGAAACGGAAGCAGGTCGACTACACCCAAATCGACACGATACGAAAATTGATATTCGCACGGTACGGGTTTACCATCCCCTTCTTTCTGACTGTCCTCAAGTAGTATTTGAGTAATATCAGGATTATTACAAACTGCCATTTTCTTTTTCATGCCGTGTTGCATGGCTTTCTCTACTGATAGAATAGCCTGTCCCACTTCAATGTCTTCAATCCCACAAACAATTTCATACGCCCGTTCATAATCCTTAATATTGCGGATCATACAGGCTAGAACTGCCTTATGGAAATCCTTACCCTTCCCATGCTCCATAATGGTACGCAAGTCCTTGACTCGGAATACATCGAACTCGATCTCATCCTTGTCATTGACTTTAATGTACGCAGGCAAATTAGGAACGCCCATATCATGAAAATCGACTTCCAAGGGTTTGAAACAAACCGTATTCGTTTCCTTACATCGAGGGCACTCTAAATTGTGTGACCATACCTTGTTAGGCGTAGTCTGTGCCGTGACGAAAAGTAAAACCCAGAGAAAGTCGTTATATGATAATTCGTCTACATCAAAATCTATTGCGGGGCGTATAAGCTCCACATAGTCCAACTCAGTCATTCCTACTTGATTGAGTCTTTCTATTTCCGAAAAAGTTAACGGTCGATACGACAATGACTTTTTCTTATAAGGTATAAACTTTGATGGAAGAGTTCGTATCTTATTCCATAAATGTCCGTCCTTCTTTACTGGAATGAGGGAAGGAATGTCCCCTTGTTCTGAGGCGCCTGACAATGATTTTAACCCATTGTTAGCTTCAAGCTCCTCCGCTGTTAGAACGTGAACCATCTGATCCTCCTAAAGAGTCTCCCACCACGGCAAAAGTAACAGGCAAAATGAAATGCTCATTACCGGCCATGCTGAGAGTTTGGGGCAACCCTCCAAAGGGAAATACGAAGTAGCGGTCAACGTCAGATGCCCGCATCCCGTCTTTGTATTTCGTAACATGGAGTTCTCGCGCAACATCAAAAAGACATCCCGCGGTCATGCTGTTTTTATCCATAACGACATTATTCATCCAGTATTCAAAAAACCTCTTGATATGATAGTCTACTGAATCCAGAAAATTCATCGACATTTGACTTAGGTCAAAGCCGTAAGGAATGGCGAAGGGGGCTACCCCTTCAATCCCTCGAGTGGCCACATTGCCTACAGGAGGATCGACATCCTGTACGGGCAACCACTTGTTCCAATCAAAACCTGGACCTTGTAAAAGTTTCCTTTCGTTTCCAGGTAAGATAAACTTCGCTTGATAATTAAATTGAACGGCAAGGTCAAGGTAAAGCAAATCTTCTTGCAGTACCCCAGCCATATTCTAACCTCCTGTAGCGGATCCGCCTTTTTTGTGTGTATAGTACAACCAGTTCAAATTGAAATCCGGTCGATACACATCGTTGGCTTCTCCGGACATGCCTGCTCCTGGGAGATTTTGTGGAAAACACCCTCGAAGTAACCATGACTGAGTTGGATTTTTATTACCATCCAGCATTTGAAGAGTCACGTCTAGCATGTACTCTTTCTTGAGTTTGAGTTGCCCGGTAACGGGATCAAACAAGAGATCGCCCCAACGCTCCACGAAGTTGACTACTTTGCCATCTGTAGTTTCTACAAACTGCATTGGAGTCACATGGGAATATTCGGGATATCCTGATGTATGACCTGGCATACCTTTAATCCGAAAAAGGATGGGCGTAAATGTTTTGTCCGGGGTTGTAAATCCCAGACACTGTGAGTCAAGCTGTCTACCGGCTTGTCCTATATCTACCCCTGGAATTGTACCATGAATCAATAGCTTGTACAAAAACAGATGCTGATAGTCAGGATGCCCGAGAATGTCTTCTTGCGTCATTTTCGGCATTTAATACCTCTCTTTAATGTTATCCCGAAAAAGCTTCGGTTTAGGAAAAGTTCTCTTCGTCAAACCGAAGACCAAAATCAGTGCTGATTATTCCGAATTTTAAGTGTTCAGCTCCTCTTCCGGCATCGATGTATGCGTCTACACGAAATTCACGGTTTGCCAGGGACTCATTGGTGTTATTCCCACCAATATCCGCTTCAACATCAAAAAACCGTATACCCCCCTCACTCTTAATGCCCCGGAGGACACGGCGTGTATCATCTGCAAAATCATCCAACTCATCCTGGGTGACTTCTTCAAACGCCTGAGTAAGAAGTGAATCGTACATAATCCTCTTGAGATAGTTGTACAATTTGCGCACGTGCTGACGGGAAGTACGAGCGGCTTCATTTCCATATAGGGTTCGCTGCTCCCAAAGGATAGTCCCGTGGGTTGTCGTTGGCAAGTAATAGTTGATGTCGTTTGCCGCTAACAGTTCGTGATCTGCTGCATCAAACCTACGAAGGGGTTCAAGCATTCTGATCTGTCCACGGTTAGCCCCTGTAGGTATCTTCCATGGATTGATTGCGTGTGACCGAGCGTGTACTTGAGCAACGCCTCCGTCAATAGACATGAGTGCCCTTTGATCTCCGTTCCAGGGATCTAGTCCGTACAACCAACTGGAATGAAGACCCACGTAGCTGCCCAAGTCACCTACAAGGCCTCCGGAAGTACCCAAAGCCGTTCGATGTGCAATGAGATCGTTAATGTCATTGCTTATTTCAATACTTTGAGGAATTCCTATAATCCCGAAGGAATTATAGTCCCGACAGAATGTAGCCATGGCAGCCTCGAACGCATAGTTACCTGCTGTCGCCAATGACCCTCCAAGAATCAGATGAGCCAGTGGCTGATACTTAGAAGTACCCGCCTTCTGTAGGACCGTGAACATATCCGCCCAATCCGATCCAACCAAAGCAGCGGAATCGGCTGCCGCACTTAGTACGGTGGCGACCGTTGTAGCCTTTGGCATTACGTCTTTATCAATGGCTGCATTGTCATATACAAAAATGTGCTTAGACAATGTATTGATGACATTGAGAATATAGATAGACTTGCCGGCGGCATCAAGTGCTTCTGGTTGTCGAGAAATGCCTGCCCAGGCTTCAACTTGCACATCATTCTGTAGTACAAGGATTCGAAATGTTTTACCCGTGGCATCAATCTGGTCGACTGTGATTTTTAAGTCAGTACCGTGTGCGCCTGCTGATCGAGCACGTACAACTAAACAACGATCGGTATCAACCCCAAACACAGCCGTATCCGCTATGCCCGCTACCGACTCTGCAATTGCCGCTGCCGTCGAAGTAGCCGCGCCCGCCGTTGAAATGTTCAAGTTCAACGCCGCAATAGTTGCTCCCTTATGGACTCGAACGAAGTGTACTCGACGTCCTGTATGAGCAGCGCCCAGAGCGGAATACATGGTTGAGGAGTATCGGGGATCAGGTTTGCCAAACTCTTCAATAGCCTGCTTTGCTCCATTTTTAGTTATAGGAGCGAACGACCTCCCCTTCTTAGCAAAAACAGGAACAGCAATGTCAAAGTCCTTGTCAGGAAGAGTAGGAAAGGCTTGTTGTCCTTCAGTAAATTCTACACCGGATGCTTTCATTTTTCTTCTTCTCCTTCGAAGACTAGTGCCGGCTCTGTTTCACAATGCGCTTTGAGGGCATCGAACTGAGCTTTAGACAGTCCTTCATGTCTGTTGTTCCCCCCCATTTGAATACCACACCCTTCCGAACTCTTGCCATCTGCACTAAGTACAGGATAGCCCAAAGAAATACGGGAATGATTATTGCTAACCTTTGCCTTGTACGTCTTTGTGCTGCTAGTTCTAACAGGTTTGGGATCGGGAGTTGTATTTTCTTCTTCACTCATATCAAATGCCTCCGACTATTTTTCTAGCGTAGCAATAAGTTTATCCTTAAACACTTCATCTTCTGTCCAAGGCGTGTTGCGTTCAAATAGACTCAAAATTACTTTGTCTACTGTGACCACTTCTTTGCTTAACGGCGAATACACGATGCCTGTCAGATTGACATCCCATCCTACCATATGAAGCCGTCCTGTCTCTCCTACTTGTTCGATGTTGTCTTCCTGTATTAGATCCGGCTCATACATCAAACCCAGTTTATAGTTATAAGCATTGCCATCTAAAAGGATACTGGCGTCAACATTCATAAGAGAACTGCCGTCTACAAAATGCCATTGAGCAATAGTATCAGCAAATATACGGCTATTCGTAACAAAACGAACTTGAACAGGAAAAGTGCCTGGGCGCTGTTCTCGAACAGTGCCTTGAACACCTGTTGTCCCTGTTCGTACTTCCCTTGCCCTCCCTGTATGTGCTATAGGATTTCGCAAAGGGCCTCGCGCATAAAAAAGAATGGACCACTTATCTAATGGAGATGTGCTTATTTCGCTCTCTATAAGTTTTTTGACTTTGAAGCCGGCATCAACCGCTTCTGTGAAATCCAAATCTTTTACATGGAAGTCTTTCGCTGCGAGTCCTACCGCTAGCGCTGTGATTTTTGTACGAAGCGCTACTATGTAGGATTTGAAATACAAAGATAGATACATGAATCTTTTTTACCCTTTAGGAGTAGTTTTGCATCACCTCTGACAAGGTCGACGCCTCTTCTAATCCTAGCCGTTTTTTTGTGATTGAAGTAACCAGCGGCCAATACTTCCGGTCATTGGTTGTACCTAGTTTTTCTAAGGCGATCTCCTGCGCCTTGTTCCATTCTGTTTCTACTTGGATTATTGTCTTGCCTGTTCGTTGCGCTAGTGTGTTTACCAACTGTGCTGGCATATTATGAAACCTTAATCACCCCACTCCTAATCAATTCCCGTACAACACCAAAAACATGCTTGCAGAAAGTAGGGACTTGTCTCGGATTCCTTATGTTAGGAGGGGGTTTGATTCTCGATTTTGGCTTGCCCAAGTGTGATCCATGTTTCCATAACACATGAGCTAGCCAAAAGTTGAACGCCGGACAGTCGCATTTAACTTCTACAGGTAAATTCGTTCTGAGTCTTTCTCCAGGCTTATTGCGCAATACGCGCATGCTTACCCTGTATTGGACATTTCTATTGATAGACCGTACTTGAAACCTAAACAGTACGAATCGATCTTTTAGATTAGGTTCTTTTAATTCCGTAATCTCATTCCGTGCTATGGGAATGGATCGAGGGAATACAGTTTCGAAGTTATCAGCTAAAGATTTGAGTGATAACTTGGGACGCGGTTTGTCGTCATCTAAGACGTCACTCCCTGACTTAACCTTGCCTTGCAGGTTAAGTAATCTAATAATGCGATCAACTTGAGATTCCTCTGCCATTTTGTTTACTTGATAGCTCCTAGCCGTATCGATACGGCTCTATTTTTAATCGCTGGATTACCACTTCCTTAATACCCTCTATTTTCTCGATATCTGCTATACGCCAGTAATAGAATCGTTCTCTAGATATCTTCGGAAATTTAAAGCGGCAAACCGCGCCAATTGACAGTGTCTTGGGTACCTTCTTGGGATACATATAGTAATCCCCGCCCGGATCTGGATTCTTGGTATAATTCTTAATACCACGCAAACCATACAAGGGCAAAAGAAGTACAGTCAAACTACCATCAGCAGCTACAGTTAAATCATAAGAAAGATTCAACGTATCCTGTTCATCCAAAAAATGAGCGCCTGCCGGTACGTCTATAGAATTGAAAAAATCGCACCGAACACCCCAGAACTTGAAAAGAGGGTTTAGCCTTGCCGGTCGAGATAATACTTTTTCAACGACCTCTTGAACGCTTCCCATACCCTTCCTTTACTTTGGAGTCTTAATATTTCTACTCTTTAGAGTTGCTTGGATCTTTGATTTTGTTTCATCGTTTAGTGTAGAACGCGCATTTGTTGCTACTGTTCCCGGGAACAAGAAAATCTCCCCAGTCTCAGGCAGATAGGACCCCATGACATCGAACTTAATTCCCGACTGCATAAAAGCATCTTCCTGAATGGAAGTGGATTCGGTGATTGTTTCCTGTAGTTCTTCACATAGGGTCTTTTTCACGTATACTCCTAGGCTAAATCAGTGTGCTCGGCTATCTCTTCCCGGGCTTTATCGTACTTTTCTTTACAGTCATTCAAAATGGATTCAGTGTCGATACTAATTTCTAGTTCTAACTGTCCCAGATTCAACACATTGTGAATAGCTTGTCCGTACTGACCAAACATTAAATCACTTAATGGTGTTGGTAGATCTGCGTGTGTTTTAAAATCGGCCAGTGTGGTTTTGGCGGACTGTATCTTGACTAAGAAACTGCCCGGATACATATCGGACAAAACGGGAGAATCGTAACAATATTCTTTATAGTAGTCTTCTCCGTCTTTATCAAAAATCCAAATGATCTGGTCAGGGGCTTCTACCGCCGCAAAAGTATGAGACACGCCGGTCACTTCCAGTTCAATAGTCGTGCCCGTTCCACTTGACTTATTGTACCGGTTCCAGTAATTGAGGCTCTCTTGTATTATGCCGTCTATTTCGACAAGAGCCTCTTCTAAGTCCCGTACTCCTAGTCTAGAATTAAATATTTTGATTAGTTCTTGTTTACGCACTGTTTACGCCCATCGATCGTACTATGAGATGCAAAAGACCCGAACAGACAAAGATGATCAAAATTGACGTAAAAAAGGAACGCCAGTCTTGATCACTATGTCTAGGATCAAAAGTCATTTTGTACTACTTCGCAGTTGATTTTGTTCGGGTCAACGCAGGCTTGGCTGCGTCTTTTTTCTTGGTTGCTCGTTTTCGTGTTACCGTCGTCGTTCTTTTAGGAGGTTCGAAAGAGACAGTAGCATCAAGGACTTCAGCGGCACTTACCGTATTGTCTACAGCGTCAGCGTCTATAGCTGCTTCCTGTGCTTCCACATCTAGCAGGGTCGTTTCCCCGGGAGGAATTAAGACATACTCTTCTACATCTAAAGAAGGCGCTACCGCATCCGGTGGAATCAATGTCTGTTCTACTACAGCGCCACCCGGATCGGTATCGGTAAAAGAGTCGGCCGTAATAACAGCCATATCACTGGCAGTAATTGTTTGAGACTCGCCTTCGACAATTACCGGATCTACGAGCAACACATTACCTGTAGCCGTTTCATCCTGGGGAGGAACGGTAGCAATAGCGGGCGCTGCTGGGACAAAATCCCCAACCGCAGGAAAGCTATTATCAAATCGATTAGCTTCCAGGGCTGAAACAGGTTCTCCTCTATGGACGATCTCGTCGCCATTCTCATCTACTTCTGGAGCAAATTGCTTAGGAACGGAATCCCCTGCCTGTACATCCCAGGCCTCTGGCACGGGTAGAACACGATTCTGCGCCAGTTCTCCCATATTCGCAATGGGAAGGTCCGTGTAGGGAAGTTCTGTGATTATTTGCGCATTAAATTGATAGACAATACCGTGAATGCGAACACCTGTGGCCCCTTTTGGAGCCGCGTTGTAAACTAACATCTTTCACCTCTGTTTTTGTCAACTGTTTGGTTAGAACTGTTTTAATAAAAAAAGAAGGCGGCGAACACCCGAGAAAAACAGCAAAAATCCCAAGTGCTGCCGCCAGTTCCTTTTTTGCGACTAGTTTTTAGGCACCAGTCAAATCAACCTTGTGGGTGTAACGGGGAACGAGTCCACCATATCCAGCCCATTCAGCTGCGTCTCTCTGCTTCTGCAGGGAGTTCTTCCCGTAGGAAGTCAAGTCAGTGATAAGCAGTCCCATGTAGGATGCTTTATAACCAGCAGACTTGAAAGGACTCTTTGGTGAGTTGTAAGCACACAGCGCTTGGTCATCACCAATTTGTCCCGGAGCATAAATGACTACAATGGAGTCATCGAGCACACCCAGGATGGAAGGACCGTATTCTTCGGACATTCCAGCAGGCTTGAACCCGTCAAGGTCTTGAATGAAGTCGGCCATGTTCATCCCGCACACAATACGGTTAATGAATCCGTCTCCGGATCGGCGCTTCATATCAAGGTTAGCAGATCGAATGCGGGACATCAGTCCTTGCTTGTATCGAATTTCTTCGATAGTTCCAGCATTGGCATTCGTCCGAACGAAAGTTTTCCCAACCAGACCAGTATTTGCTGCCAGAGAAGCTTTCAAGGCCTCAATTGCTCGATAGCTGGAGATAGCAGCCATAAGCTGTGTAAGCTCAGTTGCGTTTTCCTGATCGATCAAAGACCCGAAGCGGCGGCGCATTTGATACTGCTTCAACAGTCCAACGGTGGTTCCGATGGCGTTGATGTCGGCTGTGACCTGCTTGGTACGGTACGAGGTGTCGACCTTGGGAATCTCATCGAGTTTCTCCATGTCGATCTCGGCGGACCAGGTAATGGCATGAGTAGCAGCGGGATCGGCAGTGAGGTTAAGGACAACAGCCCCTGTCACATAGTTTACCGTTCCACCCCCAGCAGACCCTACGAGGTTCCCTTCTCCGTCGTCCGAGAAATTCAGGGCAAGTCCAGCAATGTGGATTTTTACCCGACCCTTTCTCAAATTGGCGGAAGTAGGAACAGCGTATGCTCCAAGGTTTCCACTAGCAGTAGAAACACCGGAAGTCTGGTTAGCCAAAAGGGATGCTGAATAACCAGCCAGCTTGGAGTGGAAATCATCCGCCAGACCTTCATCTGCTTTCATGAAGGCTGCTCCAGCAGTGGTTCCATTCCTGGCCTGGTTGAACATGAGGTCCTTGAAGTAGACATTACCAGTCTCTTCGTCTAAGAATTGATGGGACACCGTAATTGGTGCAATACCAAGACCGTAAGAAGCGGTGATAACGTCATAAGCAACAACGGGAAGAGATCCCAAGTCACTGATAGACCCCTGCTCCATGAGGACATCCTCACAAAACATTTCGAATTGCTCAAGCAGGCTGCCTACATAGTAAGCGTCATGCTCATTAAAACTCTTTCCAGCAAGCCTGAAAATGTCCGAGCTGCGCAGATCATCAAGATAAGGACCGTATACTTCGGCCTCATCATAATAGTTAGCACGATTGGACACCTGCTTGGCGTACTGCTCTTCAGTAAGTGAACGGGCGGGACGCCTGGATGGGGCCCTTCCCTGGTTTTTTCTCAAATGCATAATAGTTTCCTCCGTAGAAGACGTTTTTAATTGAAACAACGTCACGCTTCCAATCAGGTCCGAGATGACGTGACCGGAGGAAGGTAGTTGACTACTGTCGCAAAAAGTTGATTAAAAGTATTGCGGAAACGGTGTTTTAATTACCGTCGATTATCTCGGTTGGTGCTGGCGACCAGTGTAGAATTACCAGTTACCATAGACTCAACAAGGCTCTTCTTGCGAGGGCGTCCACCCCGGCCTTCATCCTTGTCAGCGTCTTTCTTCTTAGGAGGAGCTTCATCTTCCTCTCCACCTTTGTCGTCCTCTTCTTCGCGGAACTTACCACGTCCGCCTTGAGGCATGTCACCCATAATGCCGTCTTCGCGCTCTTCCCTTAACTTGTTAAGGCGTTCGCGAAGTCGCTGAGGTGCGGCGTGTCCGGAAGGGGACTGTCGGGAATTACGATCTTCGTCCATTCCTGCTCGACCCCCACGGCCTGGCATATAAGGGGCATTGAAGGAATCAGATCCTTCATTAACTTTCTTGTGTCCCATGGACTCGATTACCGATACAAGCTTGTCAGGGGATACACCGGACTCAATAAGACCAATAACAGCGGCCTCTTCCAAGTCGTAGTCCTCAGCAGCTTTAATAACTGCATCAGCGGTTCGGTCCTCTTCGATCTTCTCAAAAGCAGAAGCGGCTTCTTCAATCTCTTGAAGGGCTTCCTGGGGACTGTCAGCGATTTGATTCCAAGCCTCAAGTTTCGTTTGAGCTTCGGAAATGGTAGTTCGAATTTGTTCCGGGGTGCCCACTTCTTCAAAGAACTTAGTGCTCTCATCAAGCTTGGCAACGGATGCATCGATTACCGCCTTAACATCCTCTGCGGATTCGCCCAGGTCTCTCCATCCGTCTACTTCTTTTTTCAGTTCAACAGCTTCACCCATGGGGGTGTAACTTTCCAGAACTTTGGAAGTATTCTGAGAAGCACTCTTGGCTTCCTGCAGAGCTTGTTGGGTTTCTTCGAGGTTGCCGTCTTGTGCTTCCTTCAATGTGCGGAGAGTGGTATGCTCTTCTGACAGCTTGGTATGTGCTGTATTGAGCTTATCAAACTTCTCGCTCATTTCGCGATATAACTTTTCCCATTCCATATCCTCTCCTTTGGTGAGGTCTAGGTTTTCTTCCTTCTTAGACTTTTTCTTGTCGTCCGAAGGCTTACCAGTGTTTACTACCGAAAAATCAATGGCGTCGTCGTACCTCGAAGATGACGTAGGTTGATCGCCTTCATTCTGAGAATCTTCGTACAATACCATATCTTTAGGCATTGTAACCATACTCTCGAACAATTGAATTTGGTCGCCGGACAAACTCTCGGCTACTCTTTCGTAATTGGGTTGAGCCTGTAAAAAGCCCGGCTTAGATACAACGTCAAACCTTTCAAACACATACTTATCAGGATCCACTATGGGGATGTGCTGTCCTGTAGTTTCATCATAGAACTTTTCGTTCGATCTGAACTTACCATCTGCTCTAGAACTAAAGTAAAGATGAACGCCCCCCGCCCACATAGCGTGAAGTGTTCGGCCTACTTCTGTATCTAGTACATAGGACTCTGCATACCCTTGCAGTGTTCCGGATCTCCGGATGATCTGCATCTCTCTTGTATAGTGAGATACTTTTCCTTCCCGGATCTCTACGTCTGTGATTTCCAGGTCATGTCCAATCGTACCCATAACCTGACCTAATAGCTGTCGTTGGATGATAGCTGGATTTTTAACTACCTTAATCCACAGTTCTTCTTCGTACTTCCTTACATTTCTAGAAATGCCTTCCGGGACAAAATGATCGCCCTTCAAAATTCCTAAAATCTTTAACCCTTTGGCTACGCCTTCTTGTACTTTAAGGTCTTCGCCTTCCGGGATGGGGAAGTATTGATACCGAACTGGACTGATTAGGCCAAATATCTTACTCATCAAAAACTCCTAGAGCTTCTGTGCAAAGTTCGACAAATTTTATGTTTTCTAAATTTTGTTCTTTCATTTCTTCAATGATCTTAGGGTTAAGTAGGGTTAAGATCATAACCATTGAATCTTCGTCTAACGCTCCACCTTGTTCCAGCGAATACAGTATTTCTGTCATACGAGGATCACAATCCTCATACATCAAATCCCATTCCGCTTGTCCCATTGGAGTTGGTACGATATACTGGTCACAAATGGACAGATGGCTTTTCATCCTAAGGAATTCTAATTTAGGAATGACGCCTTCGTCTTTGCGAGCCCTTGTCGCCACATAACGACCTAATGTACGATGAAAACGCTTACCCTCCGTAGAAGCATGAAAGCGTTTAATTCCTTTTTTGTAGGTCTGTTTATTTTGACGGAAGTTTCGTTTCTGTTGCCTTGACTTCTTTCGGTCTTTAATGTGGTCAATGCTTGATTGCCTGCGAAGCACCATTTCTTGCATATGGTGTGCCTCGCTAAAGTCGACGTCAAGGTCGTACTCTTCTTTAGCTTCAAACCGAAGCAGTTTTAAATCACTTTCCCAAAAACTCTTAGACATGCCGTTTTTTGAATAACGCCGAAGGTATTATAGGTCTGAGTATAGCACTATAGGTTTTGATGGCGTTTCCTACTCCTTCCACTGTGCAGCTAGTACAATACAATTCGAACTTTTTCGGTTCTGTTTCTATTTCTAAAGATGTAAAACCATTCATCCTTACATGACAGTGAACACAATGAACTGCCGATGCTCCATATCTTTCCGGTACTTTTTCGATTCTTCGAATAGCAGACACTACTTCACCTCTTTATTATTGACACACTGTCGAGTTCGAGTGATTCTTGTCCCACCAAACAAATTATTTTCATTTTTTATTTCATTTTGAATTCTTTTTTCAATGATTTTTTGATACTCTTCACATATCTCAAATCCAACAAATTCCCTATTAGTTTCTATGGAGGATATTAAAGTTGTTCCGCTCCCTAGAAAATAATCAACAATTAAATCACCTTCATTAGTTGATGCTAGTATGCACCTCTTCACCAAATCTTTCGGTTTTTGTGTTGGGTGTTTTTGTAAATCATTTTCTGGAGTTCTTTTTGTTTTTGCATATGACCTAACTTCTTTTGATGACCAAAAGGGAACACTGAAATCTTCCCAGAGATTTGAAGGGTATGTCAATCTAACCTTCTCTCCGTTCTCGTTTTCCCACCACCCCTTTGGGTTTCCTTCATCATCTCTATAAGGAGCTATCACTTTCTTCTCAACCATAACATCTTCAATATTGAACTGATATTCTTTACCTTTTGAAACGAAAAATATATCCTCATGTATTGATTTCCAATTCTTTTTGGAACCTCTACCCTTATCCCTTTTCCAAGTGATTCTATTATTGATTATAAATCCAACCTTTTCAAGTATTAGATGAAACATGTGACTATATTGCCAAGAAATACAAACATATGCAGTTCCACCAACTTTTAATTGTTTGAACATCAACTGAATCCAACTTTCAGTCCAATCATAAAATTCTTGATTAGTTTTCCATTGACTGTCCCAAGCTTGACCTTTCAAGATATTATATGGAGGGTCACAAAAAAACATATCAACAGAATCATCTTCAATATATTTTGAAGAGTTGAAGCAACTATCTTTTATTAAAAAATCTTTTTTCATAATTTTAGAAAAAGCCAAATAAACTTGAAGATTTTTTCATCTGCCATCCTCTAGCATTTACTTCACCTCTTTATTGTTGACATATTGTAGAGTTCGAGTAATTTTCTTGATTCGTTTAGGATCAAGTACGAAATATGAGTCCTTTTTCTTATCATCATCTTCTGACGTGTTTAAGTACACAACGACAGCGACACCGGACAATTGACTTATCTGTTTAGCTATCTTGGCCGAAAGTTGAATATTACGCTCTCCTAGCGGCCCAAATCCGTAAGCATCTACTAGGTTTTCCTTTTGTTTAGGAGTGAGTAGACCAACAGACATAGCCCACGTCAATAACCCGTTTGGTCTGTCCCAAGAATACGCATCATCAACTCTTTTAGCCCCGGTCACATCGACTTGCATCTCCATGACAAAATAATTACCCTGTCGACGGTTCTTGCCTATATGTACTGCCTGTCCCCTCGTCCCTAAATGGATACCCGGGAGGATCTTACTCTTAGTCAGTTTTTCCGGACCTCCGTGAAACAGAGTTAGGCTCGCTCCCTCATGCAAGAAAGAACGAGCCCTTTTTAGAAAGGCTACCGCCGTGTCTGGTTTTGGTGTTTTCATTTAGATAGGGGGTGTTAGCGCAATTCTTTAGCCTGCGCTATGGCTTTCTTTTCATCCTCGGCAGAATCCGTCATAGTGACAATTCGCAATTTCTTGTATTCGTCACTATAAGCATCCTTCTCGTCTCTGACATTCGATTTGTCATAGTCGCCGAAGATCATTTCACCCTTACCCGAATCTTTGTGGATTCCGATGAGGAAGTGATACTGCTTGCCCTCTAATAGGACAAAAGATTTTGCTTCTCTTAGTTTTTCAATTGCTTTCACGTTATCTCCTATTTTAATAGAAGGGACATAGATAATCACGCGTTGTCGTCAATCAACGCCCTTATTTGATCATCATGCCCCATATCCAAATCATTGAACTGTCGTACCGAGTACTTGTGCATCAAATAACTATGCACTTTTGATAACTTCGAAAAAGTTTTAGAACTACCTTTTTTGTCGGTATACGTATATCCCGTCGACCCATCATCCTCTAACTCTCCTACTTCTTTTCCTTTTACATATACATAAGTCGTCGGCCTTATATCATCTAAATCAAATTCAAATATCTTATGAAAAGAGGTCAGGGCTTCTCTTAGTTTTTCAATTGCTTTCACGTTATCTCCTTACCGAACAACGAGCATTTTATCTATCTTTGCTAGCTGATCCAAAATTTTAGCAACAACCGTTGCGTGATCACGTAATGTTTGAAGATCGATTCTTCCTAATGGACTGGATTGTTTATTGTTTACGACAGAGGAAAAAACGCCATTGGTCACAGTCAACAGAACCCGGCGCATAGCTCCTTTAGTGTAGTCTCCCGAAATAACGAAAATGCCTTTATCCCGGGACAGTTTGATTTGGTACCCTGCCAGGATTTTACTCGCCTTGTCAAAGTCGGCTTCGTACTCCAAAGGGGACTTGCCCTCGTTAAGAGCTGACTTTAATTTTTCAATAGCCTTCATTCTAGCTCCCTAAATCCGATCCTGAAAACGATATAATAGTCCTTTGGTTTTGTTGATCTTGACTACGTACACAGCAGATACGAAAGAATAGCGCTTAAGCATACTTTCTGCGACTTTACTAATACTCGACGCGCTCGATGCATCCGGAAAGAACACAGATACACTTCCTAAAGTGAGTTTATCCACCACACCATAAAACAAATCCAAATCTATAGTGGCCTTTTTTCGAGTAGTGGCGAACAGGACTTTGCCCTTTGTAAAGTCAACAGCACCCAGGGCATCTGCCTTCTTGACGCCTTTCTTTGCATTCCCTGTAAGAGGATCCATGGCGCCAAGGGGCTGATCTATGATTTCTACATCATGGAAAACTTTTAGATCTTTGGTTAGTTTGTCCATACGATCAGACAATACCCGGCTATTCCCGGGCATTGATTCTCGCAGTCTATGTATCGCTTTCATATTTTACAGGGTACTTTCCTCTGCCAATAACACGCTAACGAAAAAACCACGTGCCGTGAAAAACTTCTCTTCTTCCTCTTCTGGGAGATCCTTGGTTGTGGTTGTGGCTACACTGATGTACTTGCTAAAAGGCCTCCCGCAGTCATTCAAATAAGCGACTAGCTCTTCTCGCTGGTCTTCCCGGCAGCGTATGTAAACACAAGTGCCTTCATATTCTTCTTGTTCAACTAGTGCAAAGTTTTGCGCCCTTTTGGTAGTTTGCAGTTCGACGGGTCAATAAATGAAAAAAAACAATAGGAAATGAAAAATTAGATTTTTCGTTTTATATCAAACCCAGTTTCATGAGATCGCGGTCAACGTCGTCACCAAACAAAAAACCCAAAATCTCAGAAAGAAGTTCTTCTGCATCTCGCTTTTTAACTAGTGGATCGACAACCTCATCGTCTATGCCTATTTTACGGGCGTACCCCGCCAAGGCCTTGGCATCCCAGTCCTTTATTTTTTTATAGACATCAGATAACGAATTGCCCTCGTTAGTCTTTGCTCTAGATTTTCTTAGTTTTTCAATTGCTTTCATATCTTCTCCTATATCCGAGATGTCCCGGCGACAATTACATCTCGCAATTGCATCGCCACATTAACTAGATGGGAAGTGTCAACTATTTTGATTGAACCTTTTGTTGATGATCCACCATCGCCCACATATAGGACCCAGTTCAGTTTACCGATAACCCCCGGAGATACTGACCCTAGACCCAGATTGTAATCAAGTTCCCCTGAGATAACGTGTTCGGCATACATCCAATCGAACTGTCCACCATAGTGGCCCTTAGCACCTCGTGCTACGTGGGGGGTGTGCTTGAAATTAGCCAAAGACTCCCCTGAATGTTTTGCTAGTCCCGGGATGGATGCTGCCAAATCCTGTATAAATTTCACACCATCAAAATACTCTAAGACGCCCAAACCCTTGGCCTCGTGAACTGCCTCTATGCTTTCTTTCAACTTGTCAATAGCTTTCATTTTTCTATTCCTTTTTTTATGTGGGGATTTAAGATATGCTCTTAAATCCCCACCAGTATGCACGTTGTCTGTTAGTACACGCATACCACCAGAGGCCCAGACAACAGCCTCCAGAGTGCACTTCAAACAAGATTCTCAAAAAAGTTCCTATTCAGGACCTAACCCGAATGGTCATTGGTTCGCTCGCACAAACCAAATAAGGATTTCTCAATCCCTCACATACCTTATAGAGAGCCTTGCTGGAGTTTCATCCTAGCCTGCCGCAGCCGTTCTACCATGTTCGAAACACTTTCTTTTGCGACATTTCCGATTTCCTCCGAATACCCTTTAAGAAATTCGACTAAAGCTGTCCAATCTAAGGGAATCGACACCGTAGCCAGTTGCAACGACTTGTTGATTAAAAAAACACTAGCCCAACGATGATGACCATCCATCAAATAACCATCCTGAGCTACAATCAATGGGAGGGTCAATATCTTTTTATCTTCAGTTCCCGGGAATCCGTACTCGTTCCACCCCCGTACCAATTTATCTAAATAGACATCTTCTTGTGTAGGGAATAGAATATCAGCAGAAGTCTTACTCTCAGTAGCTAACGGCGCATTGGGCACTTCCGTCATTACTGTACGAAGAGCCGTGAGGATCGTATCTGTACTCAATTTCAAATCTCGTACAAGATCTTTAATTTGATCCGGTTCTATGACTGGCATCTGGTTTCTGGCCATCCCAGGCCCACCCAGTAGCCGTTCCCGTAGATTTTCATAGTTTGTGGCTAGAGATACCCCTCTAATTTCTTGATATCTCTTAAAATGGGTACGTAGGTAGCCCTCCGCTTCGGGGAATGAGATTTCTGACAGTCTAAGATTATTGTCTTCCATAGGATTTTATTGGCTATTCTCAGGTAAGGGCAAATTGCGTTCCTTCAAAAACATTAACACTCTTTGTGAAATGTAGTCGGCAATCATTTGTATTTCTAATTTAGCGTTTACATGAACAGTTTCTACATCCGGCAAATCTCTGCGTGCGTTGTAGCAATTCTTAAACCCCTGATTAACTCTTTGGTGGAACTCAAGGTCTTCTTTTTCAAAATCATCCAGAACTTCTCGACCCTGTATGCGTTTCAAACACTGATCCACATCCCCAAAAAAGAACAAAGTCATATCCGGAACTAATCCCGAACATGCCATATCATTCAATTGGGCAATCAAGTCCGGATTCATTTCTCGACCGTATCCCTGATACGCCATGGTAGAATCTCGGAAACGGTCACTGAGTACAATAGCGCCTCGCTGCAATGCTGGGAAGATTACTTCTTCTACATGCTGGGCACGGTCGGCCAGCATCAGAAGCAGCTCCGCTTTAGGGACAAGTCCGGATTCTGGAGCCAGTACGGCTTGCCGGATAGTCATGCAACCTCTGTTGTGCGGAGAGCCCGGTTCCTTAGTGTGTACAACATCGTATCCCTGCTGATTCAAAAATTCTGCTAAGAGATTCGACTGTGTTGTTTTTCCCGTACCGTCCATCCCCTCTAGGGTAATAAGTACCCCGGGACGCTGTGCTAAACTAGCAACTGAAATGTATGTAGACTTGGTCATGCTGTTTTTCCTTCCTACTTTGCCATGTATCTGTGGGAGTTGTCGAATGGTTCCTTTGCTGGCTTTAGTCGGTCTTGATTAATCCCATGACCGTTAACTGACTCCCCTCTTTGGTCCTTGAATATAATGTTACTTCCGGCCAGTCCTGTTACTTCATACGTCTTTTGTGGAAGTACTCGAACAATATACTTGCCCCTTGATTCCAGTCCGATGCACCACCCATGCCCTACCGCTTTTAACCACTCCTCATAAGGCATGTACACCAAGGATCCCACGACGACACCGCCCAGCTTTTCACTAATGCCTTCTCGTCGTGTTTTCATTTTAGTTATAGCTTTTGTCTCATTCATAAACCATAACTCCTATTTATCCAGGGCATCAAACAATGCCTGTGCCGTAGTGCCAACCGTATCCATGATCCCTAGATCAACAGTGTTCTTGCCCAGGGTCTTGCCGTCCGAAACTAACGTAGTTCCAATAGAACCAAAACGCTTAAGACTCTCTGCGCCAAAATGGAAGGATAGTCGGGCGGTCATGTCCACGCCAGTCGCCTTATCCCGCCAGTAGAAATCCGCATCGAATATGCCCGAGGCTGGATTCTTTTGTCCCCATGAAATAGCATGCGACCGGGGTTCTGAATTTTTCTTGACCATGGCATTGCTCGAAAACGCTAGGTGAAGATTTAAAATAAAACGCTTGCCGTCAAAAAAGGACAGCACCGTGTCCGAAGCCTCCTGCAACGCCTGTCCCTGTGCTTCCTTGAGTTTATCAATTGCTTTCATGTATGCTCCTAAAAATGAGAATGATTAATTTTATCTCGAGCAATCGCGCCATTAACAATATTTTTAATATCAAGGGCTACAGTCTTTGCCCGGGGCAACGCAGGTAAATTCGAAACCCCGAATGCCAGTTTAGCAGGACCTTTTCGCCAAGCTATCTTGATAAAACCCGATATAGCACTGCTATCTAAATACCCAACAGAAAACGTAAGGTCCAAAGAATATTTTTCAGACGAAACGGGTTCGATATAAATTAACTCAACTGCATAACTTCCTATATCCGGCAGCACCTTTTTCCAGGCAAGCTTAAAATATCCTCGAGGTCCACCAAGAGCGTCTACTACACTCTGTAAAAAACCCTTACCATCAAAATACGACCAAAACCACCCGCCTTTTGCTTCGGCTACCTTAAATTCCTCAACACCAGAATTTGCATTACCCGATATGCTTTCTTTTAATCTATCAATTGCCTTCACGTTCTGCTCCTTAT
>Ga0208299_1000052_pt1 | contig 111831 bp, 163 predicted proteins | sample 15_taG_FD_184089 | JGI IMG/M metagenome (GOLD analysis project Ga0208299, IMG submission 184089) | Marine viral communities from the Subarctic Pacific Ocean - 15_ETSP_OMZ_AT15312 metaG (SPAdes) (version 2) | ecosystem: Environmental > Aquatic > Marine > Oceanic | place: Pacific Ocean... | reverse complement strand
GGTGAATAACATGAAAGTTAAAGTTATCGTAGAATTAGACATTCCCGAAATAGATGAAGAGGAACCATATAGCGATATTGAAATACAAGATTTAGTTGCTGATTGCTATACGCACTACGTGACTATGCAGCACCTTATTGCCGCTACAGAGTGGATGGCGAGCGACATCCCCTGGAAAGACTTCCACGTTGAACACCATAAGATGTGGGCTAAAATCTCTGAGAAATCTAAAGTGACTATCGAGAGGATGCTATCTGACAATGAGCAGAAGGTAGTCGATGAGGCAGTAGAGAGTTGTAGGGTAAGAGACGAAATAAATGAGAATCATTGGGGCGTTTAGGCTTGACTCCATCAGTTATTACCTTATAATCTAGTTATAGCAAAGACACAATCGGGAAAATCAACAACGAATTAACGACACTGACTCCTAGCAGAGTTACAGGAAGTCCCTAATACGGGCTGACCGTTGAAAAGTACCATCACCAAAGGGAAACACATGGAAAGTCAGATTAAGCTAGGTAAGTTATATTTTGTCAAAGATAGTAACTTGACGTTTCTTATTCGAGTTACCTCTGTAGACAGGGCAAAAGGCACTTATTCCGGTGTGTACGTCCCTTGTGATGTTAGTCGTCCTAGTATTTTTGACGTTGTCAGGACGTATAACGACAGGGGGAATGAGGGGTTGTTCCGATTTCATAGCGTTATAGACTACGCTTCTATCACAATCTAAAGGATAATTTACATGAGTCGCACAGAATTTAAGAAGGTAAACAAGCTGGACGTAGAAATTTTTATGTCCGCTGAGGAGGCAATCGAGGTGCTGCTGGGATTAGAAACACTTCAACGACTTGGTGGGCTTAATGCTACGGGTGGGATGTTGGCGGCTTTACAGAGCCGAGAACGAGAACTGAGGGATTCAATAGGGGTTTAAATCTATGGAACAATTAACAAACACGCAAATACTATTTAATGTTGCCAAGTGGTTTAGGGTTCACAGCGAACAGCAGTTCCGAAACGACACGGCGAGAACCTTGGAGAAAATAGCTGACGAGCACGACAAGCTGTTGGCTAAGGTAGAGATACTCACCGACCTAAGAGACAGGGCAGAGAGATTGCGTATCGAGGCATACGCCGAGAACGCTAGGCTTCGGGGGAAGAACAAGGCACTGGCGACCGAGAACGAAGTTCTTAACGCTGAGTCAAAAATGGTTGGCGAGGCCGCGATATATGCCCACTTGCTCTCGTTGAGTGAGAGAGTTGACGCACTTGAGGCTTGACCCCGTCCCAACCTGTGGTACAATGGAAGCATAGACAGACGAAACAAACAAGGAGCAGCAGACGCATGAGTACCGCTAAAGTTGTCAATAGAAATAAGGTCGTGCTGACCTTAACCGTTCGACAAGCCGAGAGGCTAGAACGACTGATAGGTTTTACCCAGGAGGATACTGTATTAGATAATACATACACCGACTTGGCAGACCTACGTGAGAAAGAGGGCTGGGATTTTTCTGACGAGGGTGAGTGGGTTGCTTACCTCGATGGTTCTATTAGGTGGGAGGAAAACCGACGATGAACGAGTATGAGATTGAATATCTTACAGAAGATACAGACGAGGCCCAATACGTTAGTATTCGAGCCATGTCATTCCAAGACGCTACCAGCATAGCACAGGAAATTCGCCAAGAACATTGGGGGCGAATAAACTCCATCACAATGAAGCATCGGGGTATCGTACCCCACGACATATCCTCTGGAACATCGGAGTCATAGTGAAAGACCATCTTCGCATCATCGGGGACGTTCACGGTTTCATCGGTCGTGGCAGCAACCACCAAAGAAACAGAGGGCGAAACTACCTGAATGTCGCTGGTGCTGCTGAACATAGTGTGCAGATAGGTGATATGGGGTTTGACTACTCCGAACTGAATAAGCTCGACCCGCTTTGTCATGCCTTCTTTGGGGGGAACCATGATAACTACGACATTATTAAAGATTGCCCATACAATTTAGGAGACTACGGTCTGACTAGTGTGGGCGGTGTGCAGTTCTTCTACTGCCGAGGGGCGTACTCAATCGACTACGAGTGGCGAGTGGCTAATCAGGCGGGATGGTGGATGGAAGAACAGTTGTCATACAGAGACGCAGGACGTGCTCTGGATGCGTATGAAGAGGCTAAGCCCGATATTATGTTGACTCACACTTGCCCTAATTCTATTGCGAAATTAATTGGTAATCCAGCGGTTCTGCGGAACTTCGGGTTGGAACCAGACACATTCACCACGCTCACACAAAATCTATTACAGAATATGTTTGAGGTTCATCAGCCAAAGCTATGGGTGTATGGACACTTCCATCAGGACAGAGTAGACGTTGTTGACGGGACACAGTTTATTTGCTTAGATGAATTGTCCCATTTATCACTAGACAAAGACGGAGAAATCGCATGAGTGCAAGATACGACAAGTCAAGAAACAGGGTAGTCGTTGGTAGTCCCGTAGAGGTTGAAGTGCGTGACTATCTTGAGGAAACAGTAAAAGATAGCTGTCAAAAACTAGCGGATAAGATGTGCCTCGACTTGTATAATATCTACGGAGGTATTAAGGAAGAAGGTAGTCAGCATACCTTGTCGATTAAACTCCCAGGTGCCAATAGCGAGTGGACATTCGGGGTTTTTGACCTTGTTAAGAAATTGACCGCCGACCTTCGGGATGTGTTTGGACGTACTAGCGTTTACCCTGTTCATAGTAAGAGCGTTGGGACGCACGCTATTGGTATTATGGTACACGCAAATAGGGCAACTACTAAATGAGACGAGAAGAATTTTTTGTCCAGAACGGTAGAAACCTATCGTGGGCGTGTAAGTATGCGTCTGAACTGGCTGAGGAAAATGACGTAGTTGTTTTCTTCTCATTCAACGGCATCGAAGTCAACGTCCTTCCCGGCGATACCAAAGAGAAGGCATTTGAATTGTATCATAAGTTAAAGGACGAAGCAGCATGAAAATTCTATTAGTGATTTTAGTATCCCCTATGATTGCACTGGGATTCGTTTTAGGGTTCCTTACGACCCCCTTTGTGGGTGGGTTCATCAAAGGGTACGGATTGATACAGAACATGGAAATGGATAAGCTCCGAAAAGATTTGGATAAAAAAGGCATCAGATAGCTTGACTCCATCTGGTGTTGTGGTACAATTGGGGCATAAGAGAGAAGGTCAGTGCTACGGGAGAGCAACGAAAGTTGCGGAAAAGTTAAAGAACGTCCCGTAAAACAGGGGATAAGGCTACCCTGCACCTTCTTATTTTAATTACCCACAGGAGAAACCAAGTGATTGACCCAAAGAACATCGTCCGAACGGACTGGACCGACGCTGAGCTAGAAGAACTAGCCATCTTCTGTATTGCCGCAATCGGCAAACCGTCTGACCGAATGGCACCTGCCGTTGACAAGATGCTTAAACTTGTCAAAGATTCTTTATGGAACCGCATGACTGGTGACTGGACCCCGTTTTCCTCGCTGGAAACGGCAACCATCGGTAGTCAGTTGGCACTGTCAATTCTTCTTAAAGAATTTGGCATCACCCCTCACAAGATGAAGGGTCGAGCTATCCACGAGTTGATGGCATCTGGTTTCGACCTTCGCACTGTCACGGTGGCTCAGCTTGAGACCATCCACGGCATCGGCAACAAAACTGCGAGGTTCTTCGTTATGTGTAGTCAGCACAATGTGCAGCACGCAGCGTTGGACACTCACATTCTCAAGTGGTTGCATCACCAGGGTGTTGAGTTTGATTTAGTTAAAACATTAAAGAACCGACCGAGTGGTAGACGATACCTAGAGTTGGAGCAGGAGTTTCTTAGTCGAGTGCCAGAGGGCACCACTCCTGCGTTATTTGACTTAGAGATTTGGACTGAGTACTCCGAAAGGGCAAAAGCACATGTCGGGTAAATTTTTCGCACACAACGCACTGAGCGTACTGACGTTGGCTTGTGGTGTTAGCTTCACCCTTGTCTCTAATTTGTATTTCACATTTGAGAGGCTTAGCATCGGCAACGTCGTACAGCTAGTACTAACGTCTGCTATCTTCTGTTGTTTGTGTTGGGGGCAGAAGCTCGTAGGGGAGTCGCATGAGTAGACCTAAAAACACTTTTAGATTTTGCGACGACATACATCAAGAGTCTGACGACTACAAAATCGTCGCCATCTACCAATCCAACGACTGTACGAACAAAGAATTTTACATCGGTAAGGTCGTAGATTTTGAAAGCAAAAACCCAGGTCTTAGACTGGACGTAGTCTTTGGCATCGAAGGTACGATGGAATTAATTGTATCATTTAAGAAATGGAAGGCAAGTTATGGAAGAACAACTATTTAGTTGGGAAGAGGGCGAATTTACCGGCGAAGAAAGTATTCAATACTACAACTGCACGTTGAAGGTAGATATTGGCCTACATAAAGCAGGCGACTTAGTTTATTGTATCGAGCTATACTACGGTGGTGGCGTGCTTAGGATTTGGAACAAGGAAGGCAATGCAATTCACCAACAGAAATTAATCCTGTCACTCGGAGAGACTGTTAAGATATGAGTGCGAGAATCAGAGAGCTAATAAACGACGCTACCGACGCAGCTAGACACAAGGCGAAACTTGCTGATAGAATTAAAGGCATCGCCCTTAGCATCGCTGCCGACTATCCAGAGATTGAAACCAAGACCACATGGGAGCAACTGTACGCTATCGAGGAGTCTTACAGAGGTGCAATAGCGGCCAACAACGACCTACACACCATCATCAGGGCACTACGAAGTCGGTACGACATTCCCCTGTCGGTAATTTTTGAGATAGATAAAGAAATTGACAAAAGTCGAGAATGAGGGTTGACCCCATCTGGACTCGTGGTACAATAGAGACATACAAGGGAGCAACCAACGGTGGTTGCCCAGAAATTAGGTTGTCAGACCAGGAGAATGACAATGCAGTTGAATCAAGGTAATCGGAATTTTACGACCATCGGGTCAGACGAACCAATCGCTTACAACGTATCGGGCTCAGCAGAGTTTATGTCTTTGCTTGCCGATGGTCCGTACAAGGATGCTCCACGAGCTATCATTCGTGAGTTGTGTAACAACGCCAGCGATAGTCATGCTGAGGCAGGACAAGAGAGACCTGTAGAGATTACTCTACCTACCTATAGTTCCCCCGTTCTTAAGATTCGGGACTTTGGAACTGGTATGTCCGACGAAAAGATGCGCAAAATGTATCAGACATTTGGTGCGTCCGACAAAAACAAGACCAATGAGGTCAACGGTCGTGCAATCACTGGTTGTATGGGCATCGGCTCTAAGTCTCCGTTTGCTTACAGTGACATTTTTACTGCCACATCTTACCACAACGGTGAGAAGCATGTGTACTGCAATGCGAAGGACGACAAGGGCGACCCCAAGTTGATTCCGCAGGGAACATTCAAGACCGACGAGCCCAACGGGTTTGAGGTCTCTATTCCTGTCAAAGAAAAGGACTTTCTAGCCTTTAAGAAGGCAGTCAGAGTCGCTCTGCGACCATTTAAGTATCGTCCCATCGTAGTCAACGACGACGTTGGAGTCAACGAGCACGAGTTTGTCCTTGAGGGCAAAGGTTGGGGCTTGCGAGGCGAGGGTAACGAGTCTCTTGCTGTAATGGCTCAGGTTGAGTACCCAATCGACCACACGTTCTTTGGCGACGAAGGGTATGACCCAGACGACTACTACGGCGGCAAGAACGCTAAGAACAACTACCAGATTCTCTTAGACCAAGGTCTAGTGCTAGACTTTGGGCCAGGAGAGGTGTTGTTTGGATACGGTCGTGAGGCTCTACAGTATCGTCCTTACACGGTCAAGGCTATTCGCCAACGACTGTCAGCTATCCTTGAGGAACTAACTGACATTATCAATGATAAACTTAAGGCGTGTAAAAACCTTTGGGCGGCACGTTTGCTTTATCAGGAAATGAAGTATGGCGAGTACAAGTTCCTCTACAGTGTGCTAGGCTCGTTGCCAGCTAAGTGGAACGGTATCTCAATCCACGAGACCACTGTCTTGGTTGATAAGATTAAGGGCATCGACGGTCTAGAAATCTGGGAGTTCCGAAAGGCTGGACGCTGGTCTCGCAGAATCCACCCCTTACGTAAGGATAATGTGCAAGAGATTAATCTCGAAAGAGATAGGACTATGCACTTTGTCACGTACGACACTAAGAAGGGTGGTTTCTCTGCTTGCATGAGGGCAATCCGTGACGAGAATATGACTGATAAGATTTACTTGGTCCGTGGGACCGATAGCGAACTCAGTAATTTTCAAGCCGCGATTGGGTATGGCGACGAACACACGTTCAACGTGAGCGATGTTCCCGCCCCTCCAAAGAGAACTTATGAGCGAAATAAAGTTGCCGCTCGTACGTTGGACCTCAACGCTGGTTCTCACGCCCCTTACGGGGTTCAGCGAAGGGCTGATTGGTGGGACCAGAGTGAGCTTGACACTGACGAGGGTGGAGTGTACGTAGTCATCAACAACTACGAAGTGGTTGGTACTGGTCATCCCGCAAGAGTAGTCAGGAACGTCCGAGACCTCAAGACCGCTGGCATTAACGTGCCAACTGTCTACGGCATCACTGTAGCCAAGGCTAAGAAATTGGCCGAGGACGACAACTGGACGTTGTTCCACGAGTGGGCCACTATTCAGATTGATGCTGCGGTCAAGGACCGAGACCTGCAAGGTGCTATCAATCACGTTCATACGGCGAGCAACTATCGGTCGCTAGATGAAATGGTAAAATTTGCTAAGGGGCTTAACCTTGGCAAAGACAGTCCAGCGTCAGATTTTTTCGACGCCGTACTAGAAGTCAATGAGAATAGACAAAAGTTCTCTGACACTGTCATCACGTTGCAAACCGCAGCGTATCAGTTTAATCACCGCTTCGACCCAGAAGTCCTAACAGACCTCACTGGGATGGAAGAGGGAGTCAACGAGAAGTATCCTATGTTCTCGTTGCTAGGCAAAGGCTATCCAAGCAGTCGTACGTTCGACGCTGTATCCGAATACATCAAGTTAGTAGATTCTCAGGAGAGTGCAAAATGCTAAATTGTATCCCAACATTAAGTGGTCAACAAGTTTCTCTGTTTTATCCATTGGAGGGGGAGACGTTCTACTTCGACCCCTCTCACCCCTCTTATGAAAAGGTCAAAGAGGAGTTGCACCTTGGGCCTGTCGAGTACAGCATCGCCAAAACACTCTCGAATATCGAGGGTGCTAAGGCGGTTAAGCTGGCTACCTACACTGAGGGGAAGGTACTACTCGAAGATGGGGTAGTCTACTTTGATGGCAGGGAGCTAAACAACGATGCTGCCGCGACCATTCAACGGTTCCAAAGGAAGGGGCTGCCGGTTGTCGGCTTGATGAAATTCATTGATAGATTATACAATCTAAACCCATCAAGCTGGGCGGTTGATAGTCTGTTTTCCTTCCTCGTCCGTAACAACATGCCCATCCTAGACAACGGTTGTTTTGTTGGCTACAAAGGCGTGAGAGAGGACTATACGGACTGGTACACCGGGAGGGTTGACAATAGTGTCGGTGGCTATGTTGAGCCCTTTAATCGCAACGAGGTGGACGACGACCGTCAGAAGCTTTGCTCGTTTGGCTATCATACTGGCAGTCTGGACTACGCAATCAGTGTGTCCAACTACAGAGACGGCGAGACTGGGCACGTAATGCTCTGCGTAATTAAACCAGAAGATGTAGTCAGCATCCCCTCTGATTCTGGTGCTAATAAGATGCGAAGCTGTTGGTACGAGGTCGTGGGGGAACATTACGGCTCACAAGAGCTAGAGCAGGCGTACGGCGAGGATTTGAGCGACCCACACCGTGAGCTACCTCAAGAGTCAGTCGTTGAGGACGACGGGTTCTGGGACGTGGGTGCCATCGTCGAGTCGTTTGGTGCTATTGAGTCGCCACCAGTCGGTGAGGGCTTGCAGACTGGAGTCATCGACCTATATGCCGCTCGTACTAAGCGTGTCGTTAAAGACGGCGAAGGCTAGGAATCTCCTGGGGGTGGGGACTCCGGTCCCCGCTCTTTTTTACAAAGAAAGTCTACGATGAAATTAAAAGAATACCTTGAACACTTAAATCTATTAGTAAAAGAAAACCCAGAGGCATTGGAGCACACCGTAGTCTACGGTATTGACCCAGAGGGTAACTCGTTTAGAGAGGTGTCGTGGGAGCCATCTGTCGGACACTTTAGAGACCGCGACTTTACTAGCCCCGACAGCATGAAAGATAATTACGAATACTTCTACGACGAAGACGACGAAGATTGTCCTAGTCTAGAGGATTACAAAAACGACCATCCAATCAACTCAGTTTGTATCAATTAGGAAACAAAACTATGAAATCTCTTTTTACTTTAATTTTTGCTCTAGTAGTGTTTGTCTATGCTCCGTTTGCATATTCTTATATGTTTTACTACGCATGGGAATGGTTCGTCGCTCCTGTGTTTAGCATACAACCAACCCAGTTAGAAATTTTTGGCTTAGTTCTTGTGGCGGGTGCCATCAAAAACTATTTATCTAATCCATTTAACTGGGCAGAAAAATATTGTCAAACAAAATTTAACGAGGATGAAAAGCTAGACACATGCTGTGAAAAACTGCTCACGTTCGCTTTGGTGCCGTGGGCGGGGCTAGGCATCTGCTCAATCTACCACTACTGGTTATTTCCATTCTTCGGGGGCTAGGCCCCTTGACTCCAACGAAAGGTGTTGTACAATGGCAGGACAAGCCAACTTAAAACACAACAAACAACGACGACAGCGAGACTGTCAAGAGCGACTAGAGGCATGGCAGTCATTGTCTCCTAAGCAACAACTGGACTCACTAGACGCCCGTCTAGGGGAAGGCGAGGGTGCTGTTAAGCAGCGTGCTCGAATCATCAAGCAACGCGAGGAAAAGGATGGACGGAAGAGTTGACCAAGTTATCAAGGTATATACAACCCCAAGTCAGTTAAGGGAGTTGGCAGACGAGGCCGAAAAGAAATGGCCCACTCTTATGTGTGGGGACGATGCAACCTTTAAGAGGGTGTATCTTTCCACGTCGATACCTATTGTCGAACTACACTTTCTCTTTGACCAGAGTAAAATGAATGAGCAAACTAAAACCTAAAAGCGTATCAGTCACCTTCGGGTACAACTGCCCGACGTGTGACGCTTTGTATAAGTTTGATTATGAAGAAGTTAGAATTGCGGGCGTTGGGTTTTGTTGCTGTAATGCTATGCACCACTTAGCAGAAATCAACAAATGCAAAGTGACCCCCCAGTTTGCCACCAGTCAGTCGCCAGGACAGGCTAAGCCTCTCTCGCGGCAAAAGGTCGTACATTCGGATGACATTAGTAGTCCAGCGATTGTCAAGGCCCTTAAGTTTTTTAAGAAGATGGGTTATAGCGTGAGTGAGGTTCGTAGTCCTTTGCTAAAGGCTTATGCAGAGAATAGGGACGTTAATCGTACTGAGTTGATTCAGAAGACCTTGAAGAGGATTGAGTTGTAATGAGTCTGCGACCAACGAAGCTAGAAGATATTGTAGGACAAGACAATATCAAGCAGAGATTAAACATCTCTATTGCGGCAGCAAAAGGGAGGGGCGAAATGTTACCACACATTTTAGCCGATGGACCTCCTGGCACTGGTAAGACGACCGTGGCTCAGGCGATTGCTAATGAAATGGGCCAAGAGCTTATCATTGCGAATGGTGCCAATCTTCGCTCAATCAAAAGTCTGCTGCCTTATTTGGCTCGGGCTGGCAATAATATTTTGTTCATTGATGAAATACACCGTTGCACCACACTTGTGCAGGAGTTTCTCTACCCCGCTATGGAGGATTTTAGGTTTGACATTGGGGGTGACGGCGAAATGAGCATCGACCTTGAGCCCTTCACGTTGATTGGGGCGACGACCGAGGCAGGAGCACTGGCACCTCCATTGTATGATAGATTTACTTTGAAATACCACCTGTCTCTGTATAACACCGACGAACTATCTTATCTGATAAAACTTGCTGGTGCGAAGATGGGATTGACTGTGACCTCTGCTAGTGCTGATTACCTAGCAAAGACGAGTAGAGGCACCCCACGCATCGCTCTGGCACGTTTGAAGTGGGTAGGTGACTACGTGTTCCCTAAAGAGGAGGTGAGCGTTGGTGCGGTTGCTGACGCTTTGAAGCTGGCAGAGATTCATCCAGATGGTACGACGCCTCAAGACCGGCAGTACTTAGATGTATTAAAAGAATACGCTGGAACCCCGATTGGCCTGAAAACACTAGTCGCGGAAACTGGGCTGGCACCTGAGACTATCACAGAACAAATTGAACCATATCTTTTAAGGAAAGACTTAATTAAAAGAACCTCGAAAGGAAGGGTGCTCGCTTGACTAGACGAACACAATGTAAATATGCCTACATGAACATCAAGGCCCATAGTAAGTGCAAGTACTGTCTGTGTGACGACCCCGACAAGCTAACATTTCATCATAGAATTAAGAGGGAAAAGAGTTTTAACATCGGCGGTTGTGATGTGCCATTTGAGCGACTAATGACTGAAATAGCTAAGTGCGATATTCTATGTAGTGAATGTCATCAGACACTTCACATGCAAGAGGATAGGCTTAAATTTCTTGAATATTTCTCTGAGAGGCAAGAGCATGGTATCATTTGTGACGTTACTCAGAAACACATAGACAGCATAAGGAACTTAGTCAGAGACCTCCCACAGCACGTCAGTAAATCCACATGCGATAGCGTGTCAATGGTTTATTTGTAAGAGGCCCTTGACTCCAGGCGATATTGGTTTATAATTGAGGCATAAGGAAGGAGCACAATGATACCAGACGAAGTACCAATCCTATCGGCATCCGACATTCTGGTGGACAGCGACGACTACTGGAACCTAGAGCAAACACAGGCGACTCCTGTAGGGTGGTTAAAGCTATTATTTCTTTTACCTCAAGTAAGAGAGAACTGTTTCTGTTCTGCTGCCCCAAAAGATAGAGTTGATTTTAATACGGCTATGGGGCACCTTAAAGACGCGATGAAGTTGCGAGCACGCGACAATGAGGTCGATGTAATCAACTGGGAAGAGACTCACACGCCAACGGCACAGGCTAAGGCGTTTAACAAAGCAATGAAAGCGATGGGGTATGGGTAATCAGGGAAAAAAGAAGTGTGATAAGTGTGGAACGCTAAATAGCGGCGCTAGAAGGAAGAAATGTGTAGAATGTGGGGAAAAATTCTACTTTAAACCAAAATTCTTAAGGCGTGTTACAGGTAAAGCAGTCGAATGGCGAACATTGAGACCTGGAGACGTGATTAAGGTCTTACAGAGCACAGGACCAGTCCATATTGACACTGAGACAGGTGAGGAAATCACAATGGGCGTTAAGGGCATAGTCAAGGTCCGTGAGGTCCACGAGGATGGCATTACGGTCTCTGGTGAGTTTGGTGGTGCGTTCGTCTACATGGGTCCAGAGGGGCCATCGACCTCCACAACCTTATATCGCAGACCGCATAAGATTCAATTGATTAAGAAAGGGGCGAAGCCCTTATGAAAGAAGAACTACAGTGGCAGCGAGACAGGGACAGGGAGAAACAGGCGAGAAAAGACAAGTTCGTCAATCAGTACATAACCACGTTTATTGCGGCGTGGGCCGCTGAGAGGTATCACAGTGGGCTTGAGTCGGTATCTCCTCCTGTTGAGGACGCCAAAACTCTAGCCGAATCAGCCTGGGAGAATGTGAAATATGACCTCGCTCACTGAAATCAATAAGAAGTATTCAGAGCAACCTGAACTCCTAATCGACGGTGCTAAGCGACTGGTCTTCGGTGACGGCCCAGAAGATGCTAAAATCATGCTTTTGGGCGAAGCACCTGGAAAAGACGAGGACGCTTGCGGACTCCCATTCCAAGGAAAGGCCGGTCAACTCCTAAATACGCTCTTAGAACGCGCAGGGCTTGCGAGAGAGGACTGTTACATAACAAACGTAGTCAAAGCCCGTCCAACCAAGGGAGGCTTCGGACGGGCCAACAGGCCCCCTACGAAAGAAGAGGTGGCTCAGCACCACAACTGGCTCAAGGAGGAGATTATGAGCGTTAAACCTACAGTGATAGTTACCATGGGTGGTGTGGCAACCAAAGAGGTGATGGGCGTTCAAAGCATCGTTATGGGTGAGCACGTTGGTAAGTGCTATGACCTGAAGGGTATATGGGGATGGGAAATGTGTCATATCCCAATCTGGCACCCATCGTATCTTATGGTTTATAAAAGAAGTTTGGTAGGCGAGACAGTAGGCTTCCTTCAACAGGTTAAGGCGGTGGTAGGATGATGAACATTGGTGACGAAGTACACATTAGAAAAGAGTTGGACGCTGGGCACTTTGAGGTCTATGAGATTCACAGTGCCTACAAGTCAACCGAACCCGCCTACGATTGGTGGTTGGAAGTTACCTCGTACGGGGGGCTTGACTCCAATACGGTTGACCCCTATACTAGTTATATACCCTTTAAGGAAGACGAACTAATTCTTTGCGACGACGCTGAAAGGTTGGTGAAGATGCCATGGGCGAAGTAATAGTAGTCTGCTTCATATACGGTCTCTGGATAGGCATGAGAGAGCTTCGGGACTGGACCCCTCGTGAAGGTGGGGATAACATGGGATTTGTTTATTTTTGGGATGGATGGTTTTAATGGACGCACAAGAGTTATTAGCTTGGCAAGCAGGACAAGACAAGGTGAGGAAAAAGACAAATAGGCTCGGTGGCTCAATGTGCTACCTAGCTGGGCCTATGGACTTCGTAGAGGACCGTGGCGTTGGGTGGCGAGAAGACATGTCTGATTTCCTCTGGAATTTGGGTATTGGTGTTCTCAACCCTTGCGACAACCCGATTGTAGACTCCCTAGAGGAGAATGACAATTACTACGAGCACATTAATTATCTAAAAGGATTAAGCAAGTGGGATGAAGTCGAAAGACTATCTAAACAGGTAGTCAGGGCCGACCTACACCTCATTGACCTTTGCAACTTCTGCATCGTCCATATTGACACTGACGTACACTCGTCAGGTACAAATACCGAATTGACGTACGCTTCACTTGAGAAGAAACCTGTCATTTTGGTGTGCAAGCAAGGCAAGCGAGGGGTTCCGAACTTCCTTTGGGGGCTCGGACTGAGCCACGAAATGTTTTTCGGCAGTTGGCAGGAGGCAAAATTTTACATTGAAGGCGTTAACGAAGATGAGCCAAAGGACATTCCAGCCTTCGGAGATTGGAGATTTTTAGATTATGATAAAATATTTGGGATGAAAGGTGTATAATTAAGTAGACCGGGGATGAAATGGTATCGACTGGTTGGATAAAGTGTAAGTAGCGTGCCGTGGTTGAACGAAGGGCCACGTAAAAAATCGTTTACAATTTTAAATGCTAACAACAGCTTTGATGTTGCTTTGGTTGGTTCGCCTTCCAAAAAGAGTTCCTTCCGTAGCTTTAACGGAACCTCAACTGCGCAGGTCAGCGTAGTCAGTGCATCCAGTTTTGATGCTGCTTTGGCCGCTTAAGAGCGGTTTGACTTACGGAAAGACGTATCGGTCTGGTTACTCGACCTAAAAAGTAGTTACTATGCACGTAGAATGTTTATGTGGTTTCAATGCAGAACCGGGGTTCGACTCCCCGCATCTCCACTCAGCCCCTCAATCGAGGGGCTTTTTTTATACATACTCACAACAGGAAACTTATAATATGTTTGATGTATTTATTGGCTGGGACAGCAGAGAAGAGGACGCATATCGAGTATGTGTCAACTCTATTCACAGGCACATATCCCCCAATTCGGTAAGGATACACCCACTTAAGCAAGAAGTGCTACGTAAGATGGGGGTGTACTACAGGCCCAGAAGTGAGCCTTGCTCTGTGGAGTTTACCTACACTCGTTTCCTGGTCCCCTGGTCGATGAAGTTCAACGGGCACGCTTTGTTCTGCGACTGTGACTTTTTATTCAATTGTAACATTGAAGAGATATTTGACTACGCCGACGACAGAAAAGCCGTTCATGTAGTCAAGCACGACTACACACCTCGTCAGAGTATTAAGATGGACGGTCAGAAGCAAGTGTCATACCCTCGAAAGAACTGGTCCTCATGCGTTCTGTGGAACTGTGGTCATCCCTCCAACAAGGCCCTACACGTCAATCGTGTCAATCTGGCAACACCTTCTGAGCTTCACAGGTTTGCCCATCTGGACGACTCTGAGATAGGTGAGCTACCATTGACCTATAACTGGCTTGAGGGCGAGTACGACAAGCCAGAGGAACAACCAAAGGTCATCCACTACACTCAGGGCGGTCCTTGGTTCGACGATTACAAGGACTGTGACTACGCCGACGAGTGGCGTGAGGCAGCAAGAGACATAGGGATGGACTACTGATGAAGGTTGCTATATTCAACACAAAACCAAGCACAAAAAATAATAAGCTTATTGAGCATTTAGAGTCTGGAATCAACAAGACAGACAGCGCCACTATAGTTCCTATTACCCAGCTAGGTCACATAAAAAAATACGACGCAGTTATTATGACTGGAGCGCCCGTTGTGAGCGGAGTAGCTTGGGCCGCTGCTCGTAAGACAATAGCTAATATATGTAAGGGGGAGAACAAGCCCTACGGAATTATAGATGTTGGATACATAAACAAGGAAAGGGAAACGTACTGGGTTCTTGGGTTGAACGGATTTAAAAACTTTGCTAATTTTGGAGAAATAAAAGAAAACTACGATAGGCTTGAATCGTTTGACATCGACGTTAAACCATGGAGGACTGAAGGTGGCAATATTTTAGTGCTAGGGCAGAACCCAAACGGGTTCTTAAAGGCTAAGCCACAATCTTTTATGAAAGAGTATGTTGAATGGGGAAGGTTAATATCCAGAGAAACAAAGAAGAAGGTATACTTCAAAGCACATCCCATGGCACCTTCAGTTCCTAAAGGTATTAACGGACTAAACATTAAGGAGATAAGCAAGGCACTTAATAATGCGTGGTCCACAATAACTAAAAGCAGCAACGCAGCCATAGATTCGATAGTCCAAGGTGTTCCTTGTGTCGTAACGGACAAGGCTTGTATTTGCTACGACTACTATCAGCACGATATACTTGACACTATTGAGCCGATTACGTTTGACAGGCAACCCATGCTGGCTCGTATAGCCGACATTCAATATACAATAAAAGAGTTTGGTGAGGGTCTGCCGTGGCAAAGGATTAGAGACTATGTCTAATATAACATACATTACATCAATGAACAAACAACTGTATGAAGCAACAGGACGGACATGCCTTGAGAGTTGGGCTAAGCACGCCTGGGGGTCTCAATTAGACATTTACTATGAGGGCGACCACGACTTTCTTGAGGAGATATACAGTGGTAACCCGTGGAGTGATTGTGGTCTATATCTTGACATTATGAAAAGCGGCATCCTTACTAATTGGCTTGACGCCAACAAAGACATCATACCTAAAGCCTTAGGGGGTGAGTTCGTCTGCAAGTGCCCCTATAATAAGAAGGCCCCCCATGAAGGACACAGAAAAGGATGTCCCGCTGGAGGTATGAGAAGACGGGCATCTCAATGGCACAGGAAATTTGTCTCTGTTTATGCCGCCTCAATGCTTTCTGCTTCGGATGTTATAGTGTGGATGGACACCGACATAGTGTTTAAAAAGCCGCTACCAGAACAATTTATCATAGACCAGCTTGGGGAACATGATATGTTGTATCATATGGGTCCGACACGTCGTAGGGCTAAGGTAGGCACGGAAACTGGCTTTTGGGTATTTAAAGCGCACAGCGAAATCATATCAGAGATGCAAGGACGATTCGCCAGCGGTGAATTTCGTAAGTACGAGAGATGGGACGAAGCCTGGATGTTGTGGGAGGTTCTTAAAGACGGTAAACACAACGCGAGAGACGTGGTTAAAAAACCAACCCCTACGGGCCATGTTGTTGCGCATGGGTCATTTGCTCCATATATTAAGCACAACAAAGGAACACATTGGAGTAGCGGAGCGGTATAATGGACAAGGCACTTAGGCAAAAGATTAAAGTATATCAAAGAAACAATGAGCTAAACCACAAGGACGCTTCAAGGTTTTTACTAGGCGTGTCGGAACTGTTCGATAGCTGTGAGGTGCAACATTGGCTGGTGTTTGGAACGGCCTTGGCAGCCTGTCGCGATAAAAAATTTATTTCGCACGACCTAGATATAGATGTTGCTATTTTCCACGACGACGCAGACAAAATAGTACAAGCCATTAAAGAGACCTCTTATCAATTAGTTAGGCAGACTAAAGAGATTTTAACAATTGTCGCTGATAAAATCCCTATGGATATTTATATGTTTGAGTTAAAAAACGAGAAGTATCAATGTATGAAATACAGTATTCCTCAGTGGCAACTAGATGAATTTGGGACTGTAGATTTTTGCGGCAGAACATTTAACACTGTTTCGTGTCCGACAGCCTACTTTGATAGGCTGTATGGATTAGACTGGAAGACACCTAAAAAGGGACATCATGCACAGCAATGAGTATTGGGTTGAGTACTATAAGACCCACAAACCTAAAGAGCCTAGCGGATTTGCTAAGTGGGTTGTGTCAAACTATGCAGACATACTTAAGGGCAAAAAGGTCGTCGATATGTGCTGCGGAGACGGTAGGGACACATATGTACTTTCTAACTACTGCTCATCCATAAAGGGGGTGGACCCGTCTAATAAGCCGAATGGAATGGGCTGTGCTTCTTTTTTAAGGTTTACAGCGGAACAGTATATTTTAACTAATGGCTCCCCAGACGTGCTGTATTGTCGTTTTGGGTTCCACGCAATGGATTCAGACTCAGAAGACTTGCTATTGGGCTGGTGTCGAGGACGGCTATTTGCTGAAATGAGGTCTGACAAAGGTGAAGTTCCTGATACCACCCACTATCGTCGCTTGATTAATTGTCAACGATTCTTAGAAAAGCTTATAAGTAGAAACTATAATGTAACTTACCTGTCAGAAAGAAATGGCTTTTCAGCAATTGCAAGTGAAGACCCTTGTATTATTCGTATTGTTGCAGAGAGGAAGTAAGAATGAGCCATAAAACACTAGCTGGTGCCATCCAGTCCAAATTCTGGGGTCATACCCAGTGCATCTTCTGTGGCCCCCAATCAGAGGTACATTACCTTAAAATCAAAGAAGGTGGATTTTGCTCCCAACATTGCCACAATCAAAAATGGAACAGATTCTTCTTGATTTCAGGTTCACTTCGTGTTATAATCTATAGGGAGGCAGGTGAAGATGTAACTGTGCTGGAAGCGGGGCAGTTTACAGATGTCCCTCCAGGCGTCTTCCATAAGTTTGAGGCAAGTACAGATTGTCAGTGTCTTGAGGTTTATTGGACGAATGACTTGGACCCAAATGATATTGAAAGATTAACTTTCGGAGGAATGAAGAATGAGAAGAAGGAATCCGTGGACAATAGTAGTGCTCCCGGCAAGGTTGAACAGCAAGAGACTGTCAGGCAAGATGCTCTTGGCAGAAACGGGTAAACCCCTAATTCAACACGCATACGAGGGTGTAAAGGGCTTTAAGTCTAAGTATGTGTTTGTGGCTACTGAAGACGTAGAAATAGACCACGCTGTTAAAGCCTTTGACGGTAATTGTGTAATGACCTACACGCATGACTCAGGAACATCTCGCGTGATTGAGGCCGTAAGGACACTTAATCTCCAAGACGATGATATTGTCATCAACGTCCAGGGGGATTGCATCCTTAAGCCTGAGCAGGGTGAGAAGTACCTCAATTGGATTGTTAGCACACTAAGTCACGATGAGCCCCTACTACCTCAAATAGCCACCCTAGCCTATCTAGATAGCGACTCAGACCACACTAACCCCAATATGGTCAAAGTGGTTATGGATTGTGACGATGAGGCCATGTATTTCTCTCGTGCCCCAATTCCATACAACGCAGAATCTAGGTGGATTCATAGCGGAATTTACGGATTCAAGTACTCAACATTGAAAGAGATACAACGACTAGGCCCTCCTCTTGAATATAGTGCAGCCTATGAAGAAAACCTAGAGCAATTACACTGGATGGAAGAAGGGCTCAGTATAAAATGTATTGTATCAGAGAAATTCCCGTCAATAGACACAAGAGAGGATTATGAGTTATTCAAAGACGCTTATTCTAGTTGGTAACGGCTCCACCCTGAAAGACAAGAGAAAGGGAGAGGTGATTGATTCCTTTGGTGTTGTGTCTCGCATGAACAACTATGTTGTTAAGGGTTTCGAGAGGGACTGCGGCGAGCGAGTTGACTACTTTTGTCGTCGCTCGACCCACGACGTTCATTGGTGTAAGGCTCCAGACCTGAAAAAGGTAATAAATTTTGTCACATATTGTAGCGGCACAGCGTCTATGAACGGACGAGCTAAGAACGTACGAAACATCTATAATAAAAAATACGTACATGTGGGTTCGGGGTTCTGTCAGAAAATTGGTGAGGCAGTAGGAATAAACCAACCAAGCAAGGAGTGGTGCTCTGTAGGTGTATTAGCTATAGGGTACTTCTGTGATGTGTTAGATAGGCCCTTTTATATCACTGGGTTTGACTACGTGGAGGGGTATAAGGGGCAGTTCAAGCACTACTACCCAAAAAGCGGGGTTGGGTCCAGGGGGCACAACTGGGGAAAAGAGGCGGCATACATTCAAAAGCAAATTGATTTGGGAAAAGTGAGAATACTCCCTTGACCCTAGCTGGATTACCTGTATAATCATGGAGACAAGCAACGATGACCGACAAGTTTTTTATGAGGTGGATGATTGCAGCGGATATGGATTGGGTTTCTCAGACGGAGTGGATGTGTTTTGACGACCCTATGACGCGACAGGAATTTACCGACATACTTAAAAGAAGGAACTGTATCGGACTGGTTGCGACATTAAATGATGAGCTTGCTGGCTATATGCTTTACGAGCTTATGAAAGAAAAGTATTATATGATAACATTTGCTGTCCATGAGGATTTTCGCCGCCGGAAGGTTGGCACAAGAATGATGGATAAAATGTTGGCAAAGTTTCGTCCTAGTCGCAATCGTATCGAATTTGAGGTTCGGGACGATAATTTAAGGGGTCAGTTGTTCCTTAAAAAGATGGGATTTAGGGCTACTGGCGTTACTGGGGACTACTATCCAATGGTTCGTGAAAAAGTTTTTCTGAATTATAGTTGACTCCAGGCGTTTTGGGTGTATACTTATAATAGTCAGGAGAAGAAAGCTTCTCCTCACTTTTGTCCGGTTCGTCTAGTGGCTAGGATAGCTGATTCTCTATCAGCGGACAGGGGTTCGACTCCCCTACCGGATGCTCTATGAATACTTTAATCAATTTATGGCCGTTGGCCCAAAAACCCGAACGTCTCGCCTTTTATCATGGTAATGATAATGGGGCCGATAAGGGTACGGACCTCCGCGCAGCATAATTGGTGACGCTTTTTTCATTTTAGCACCCTAACGAAGGTGCCTTAGCTATAACATAAAAGGAAAATATGTATGAGCGATGGTTCAGTAGATGCGTTTGAGTTGGCTTTGGAGTGTGCAGATAGCTTAATGGCTGTTTTTAGCAAGTCTAAAGATGATTGGGCAGAACGGCGAGCTGAGCTTGCAAGAGCGTTTATGCCTGCAATTACTGGGCATGAGGGTGAGACCATCCAATGAAGGCGAGATACTTAGTGAGACCTGATGATAGCTGTATTTTTGAGTATGTTGAGGAACACGGCGGGGTCTACAGACCTATGGGTAGTGAGTTTCCTTCATATGCCCATTTTACCTACGAGAACTTGGTTGAAGTCTATGACTTCTTTCCGATTGCGGTAGGCCAAGTGTCCTTTTGGCAGAAAAAGAGTAAAGAACATTACAAGTCCTTGCAAGAGGACAGTAATGGTCATGGGTAAGTTTGAACATGAATATTATGGTGTCCTAGCTAATCTGGTGACGGCAGCCGGTTGAAGTTCGGCGTAGTAGGGTTCGATTCCCTAGGGCACCACTTTGGGTGACGGGTGTGATGGATAGCACAATGCGCTTCGGACGCATCGGATGGGGTTCGATTCCCTGGTTGCCTACTGTGAGCTAACGCTCACTTATTTCGCCTAGAGCCCATACGGTAATGGGGTCCGGTTGTCTACCGGAGCGTTGCGGGTTCGACTCCCGTCTAGGTGGCTTGCTTGTAATAACTGCTGACGGTAGGTAGTTATGAAAGTTCGCTGATAAAGGCTGAGAGCTGGTTCGGGTTGCTCTGAATCATCAGGAATAAATAGTTACTAGAGAACCGTGGACGGTAACTATTGGCAAAACATGAGAGGTATTCCGCATCGGTGGTTGTAGCCCACTGGCCATTAATATGTGCGGTGGCGGCAGGGGGTTCGATTCCCTTACTTCTCACTGTGAGCTTTGCTCACCTAGGAATTTGAAACAGGAAAGAAAGGTTGCTATGTGGCCGTTTAAGAAGAAAAAGATTGAGACCTTGGTCTCCAATGAAACACACACGGTTGAAGCAATTCAACTTTGGTATGTAACTTGGGGGTCGATTTGGTTTTGTAATTATGGGGTTCTTGGAGAACTAAATAAAGAAGTAGAAGCTTTTCCAACAAAGGAAGAAGCTGATGAATTTGCTACCTCCTTAAGAAAGGCTAAGAAACTTTGGAGGATTAGCGGAGGGGTTTATGGCCCATCTGTTAGTAAAAGATAAGTCTAGGGTATAAGTCGCGGGGTGTGACACCTGCTTTGGGAGCAGGGAGCGCGGAGTTCGACTCTCCGATACCCTACTGCGACCAAGTGTATGGTGGTAGCACGCCTGCTCGTAGTAGGAGGGGCAGGTTCGATTCCTGCGGTCAAACTTGCAATTAATTATTAATATAGAGAGACATAAGTCATGCTACAAAGACTATGGAACGATGAAATCGGCGGGATTATTTCTGCTGAATATATTATGCTTAGCGGCATATTGGTGGCGGGGTTAGTGACAGGTTTGACAAGTGTTCGTACTGCTATGCTTAACGAGCTAGAAAACGTATCAAATGGCATTAGTGCCATTAATCAAAGCTATTACTACAGCGGAGTTGAAGGGCCTGGAGCAATGACTGCGGGTTCGGAATATACAGATACTAATAAATGTATTATAGTATCGGAACTCGACGAATAATAAGGAACTAAGCGTGGAAAAAAGAACAATCACTGATAAAATTGACAATGTGACGGTAATTCCAGAAGAGTGTCAATCAGTTACGCCTCCTTGTCCACACGCCTTGAAAATCGAGCTTACTGCTCATTGTGATTTTCGATGTAGCTTTTGCGCTACGGCATTGAAGTTGCGAGAGCAATCAGAAATGGACAAAGAGTTTTTTAAGAAGGCTGTTAAAGACGCAAGGGATAGCGGAGTAGAAGAGATTGGGTTGTTTTTCCTAGGGGAGTCATTCTTGTGTAAGTGGTTGCCGGAAGCAATTGATTACGCTAAGAATGTTTGTAAGTTCCCATATGTATTCTTAACAACCAACGGACGGTTAGCTAAGAAAGAAACAGTTAGAAAGTGCATGGAGGCTGGACTTGACAGTCTGAAGTTTAGTTTCAACAGCTCAGACGAAGAACAGTTTGAGGAAATGGCTAGAGTTCCAGGTAAAAACTTTCATATAGTGGTCCAGAACATTAAGGACGCATACGCTGTACGAGAAGAACTTGGGGCTGACTGTGGCTTGTACCTGTCTAGTATCCGCTATGACGGTGAGCAGTTTGAGAAGATGGAAGAGAGTGTGGCAGAGCTGAGGCCCTATGTGGACGAGCACTACTGGCTTCCTTTGTACTCTCAGGCGGGTCTTAATTTAGAACAGATGGAGGCGATGGGTAAGAAGCCCGTCATCGGAAACTTTGGTCGCTACGGGGCACCGTTTACGACCGATTTATGCTTCGCTCTCTTTAGGGAGGCGAGAATCACATGGGACGGTAAAATGTCTGGTTGTTGTTTCAATCATACCCATGAGTTTGATATGGGTGATTTAAACGAAGTGACATTTATGGAGGCTTGGCATAGCCAGAAGTACCAGGATTTGAGGAAGGCAATGCTTTCCAAAGACCTAAAGGGAACACCATGTGAAAATTGTTGGACATATCCTCAAGATTAGGGTTGACCCCAACTGAAACCGTGTTATACTTTAAGAACAAGCATGACACAACACTCTCAGTGACCGAGCAAGTGAACGGCGCTGGCTGTTAACCAGATGTTGCCAGGAGCGTTACCTGGACTGAGAGCTTGCGGCTTTGCCCGCATACGGCGTGATGAGATGAAAAGTACGCAGGATACGGCTTACCACCTTCCTGTAGTCTGTCTTGCGAAAGCGTATGTTGGGATGGTACAGAGTTGCTTTGATGTCGCTTCGTCCAACAGTAGGGCAACCTGACAAACATCAGGGAAATGTGGGTGCAACTCCCGCAGCGGCAGCTTTATGGCACTTAGACTAATTGAGGTTCGTCTCCATGAGCGGAGGAGGTGCAGGTCTCGAATCCTGTAGTGTTATAATTATGGTGACGTAGCCAAATAGTAGAGCACCTGTTTTAGGAACAGGAGGTTGCGGGTGCGAGTCCCGCCGTCACTACTTAAGGGGGCATAGCCAAATAGTAGAGCACTGGTTTCAAAAGCCAGAGGTTGTTGGTGCGAGTCCAACTGTCCCTACTTTAGTCGTGTAGTTTAAAGCAAAATGCCCCAGGCCAGGGGAGATAGTGGTGAGAGACCATTTGCGACTGCCATGAGAGCGTGCCCCAAATGGAAGAGGGAGCGGGTTTAAATTCCGTATAGTGTGGGTTCGATTCCCACCGCTCTTACTTGTAGCATTACTACCCATTAGTGTAATGGTTCGCACGCGAGGTTTTGAACCTTTAAGACTCAGTTCGATTCTGAGATGGGTTACTTGAGGCACAGGAAAGGGAAAGCAATGAAGAAGCAGAAGCTAAGCTATACGATGACGGGTCTTACTCATGGGGTGTTTGGTAAGGAGCTTATGACTCAACCAAAGGACTACAGCGAGTTTGCTTACGAGTGTTATTGTGATGGTCACCTTAAGGGTGAGTTGCTTGCGGAGGATGCTGAGAGAAAAGAGACGGGCCTTGAGTTGGCCGACGCAGTTAAGAAAATTCTTTTAAGTGAAGACTTGACTCCAGCCGACTTAGGTGTATAATTAAAGAAGTAAGGCGCGGTCGTCTAGTGGTTAGGATACTAGGTTTTCAACCTTGAGACCGGGGTTCAATTCCCCGTCGCGCTACTAAGCTCAACACAAGGACTTTAACTAATGTTACTATCATGTATTTGTGGTGGGTTTTTTGAAATTATGTTACTAAGCTTCGCTAGTGGCATTGGACTAACAGGATACATCACAGGTCGATTACGACAAAGGAAGTGCAGATGCCAGAGGATACGCAAGTAAAGAAGCCTAGTTATACTGAAGTTGAAAACAGTTTAGTATATGTCAAGACACTAGCTGGGCACGACATTATTGGCGTGGACGACGGTGGTAAAACACAGGGACGGATAAGGCTTAAGTATGCTTATCAGTTCATTGAGACAGAGCAGGGACCGGCGCTCGCTAAGCCGTTTCCTCTGTTGAGGACAGAAGAAGATAGAATTGACATTTCCACTGAGCACGTCCTGCAAAGCGGAAAACCAATTGAAGAAATTGAAGAGATGTACTTGGCTATGGTGTTTGAGAAGCCTCAAATCGCTGTACCAGGAAACAAATTAGTGCTTCCTAATTAGGAAGTATCACAGGCTGTTCCTCCTGGGAGAGGTCTTCGGTTCCAACCCGAATGAATGGGGTTCGACTCCTCAACAGCCTGCTTTATGGTGGTATTAGTGTAGCGGTCGCACGCCTCGCTGTGAACGAGGAAGAGTAGGGTTCAACCCCCTCATATCACCCTTTTGGTCGGGCATAGCATATGTGGTTAATGCGCCCTGTGATACAAGCTATCATATGGGAGAATGTGGGTTCAAATCCCCAGCCTTCCCCCATGGTCTTCGCGCTCTGGTTGAGCGACTCACCCTGATAAGGTGATTGGCGGGGTTCGACTCCCTGGAAGACTACTTATGTATTATGATGAACGATACTGCGAAAACTGTGAAGAGACAACGATGCAGCAATGTATCGACTCCGAGCACGAGCGTGATAGCTCTGGCGACTGGGAGAAGTGCTTGACATGCAATTGGGAATACAGCGGGTACACAGGAAAGCGGGAATATCACGATTGGATTTAAGGTGGCCTAATGCCTGGACTTATAGAGACATATATTCACAGCGACAACTCTTCACCGAATAAAGGTGGAGCAATGATTGAGTTGCTGACAGAGACAGATTTTTCAGCGAGAACAGATGATGTTCAAGCCTTTGCTAAGCGGTGTGCTAAGATGGCATATGCTTTCAAGGACGACGAAGGTGCGTTTCAGGCTTGGTTTATGGCTTGTTGCATCGTAGAGTCTGAGAAAATCAATGAAGTTATCAAGCTAGGAAGGCGTGAAGCGTGGTCTGTCTCTGAGGTTGATTGTGCCTGCGGGCATAGAAGTTGTTGAGTTGATGGCGAAGCCGTCAACGAAATGGAGAAGGATACAGCCTATTTACCAGTACTTCGCTGGTGAGTCTGAGGTGTTAGACTTTTCCGACGACGCTGCGGTTGCGATGTTCCTCTGGGAATCTCGTGGCGAGGGAGACCTCAGACTCGGGTTATTCCAACAGACAGGCGACAAGTACAACGGCTACGCTGTTGGAAAGCACTGGATGGACGTTACTGTAGCAATGTGGAACACAGATATTCGAGAGCGAATACTGTGTAGATACGAGTTATACGAAGAGTTTCCTGACTGGCACTGGTGGCTGGACAGGGTGCTAAACTAAGGGCGCACATGTTCCAAGGGGGCGAACTGCACTTGCAATGCGGTTGTGTAGGGTTCGATTCCCTTTGTGTCCACTGTTCACCGCCAGCGGCGGTTGAATTTAAAAAGGCTTTCACTGAGCCAGCCTGGACGAATCAGTGATACGGGGGTGCTTGTGGGCAAGATTTTTCTCTGGCAGAGAAGATAGCAGGATTCGATTTCCTGTACCTCCACTTGGCTGTATGAAGTCATTAGGGTAAGGAGAGCAATCTCCCCAAAGGCAGCGTGGCAAGCTGTCGCTCGTAAGAGTCCATTCATTCAAGCTGACCTTTCCTTGTTGTCCTGTAATGGGCAATAGGAAGAACGACTGCCTGAAAGTAGCACGAGGGTAACACTATCGACTACTTCCCAGAGGTGATAGCCTGGGATAGGGATTTAACAGTTTACTTCTGAGGAAGGAACAGTAACTACATTCTGCAAGCTGCAAACAAGTGGGATGTGGTAGTATGAGAGAGAGGGGGCACACCTTCTCTTGAACTACGGTATAAGAGTCCGCAAGACTCTGTACAGAGAGGCGTGTTGTATTCTGCATCCCAAAAGGATATGGAGCAACTGTGTCAGCACGTCTCTCGCCAAATGAAAATTAGCCTAACGGTAGGGCAATTGTTGTATCAAACAATCTGTATGGGTTCGATTCCTGTATTTTTAACCAAAGCAAAAGTCCTGACACACTAGACAACGAAAGCGACTTAATTCGGTAGCCCTTCGGGGTAATACTGACTTGGGCGACTCGCAAGGTCAATCAAGTTAATCGAGGAAAGCGACTAAACTCCTAGCGGAGTTGAACTGCTCGCAAGGCAGAGTTAATGGATGCGGTTGAGTAGTTGTTTAGATAGAGCTAACGCAGGCTCTTAAATATTGCAGTCGCGAGTGATTACCTACTTGGTAGGTGGACACGTTGTTAATCGACTCCCTGGCAGGAGTTCTCTTCGGAGGCGTAAATCGTCCAACGGACGTTGTGAGTACGACAACAAAAGATTACTCATGGTGATTATAGTCTCATTGACCCTTTTTATTTTGCCCTGTGAGTGTCATGGTAGCATTGCTGGCTTTTAACCAGTTAGGACTCGGTTCGATTCCGAGGCGGGGTACTTAAGCCTCTGTAGTACAATGGTAGTGCATCTCGTTGGTATCGAGAAAACACTGGTTCGATTCCAGTCAGAGGCTCTTTGGGTTGCAGGTGTAATGGTTGCATTTTTCGCTCTTAACGAAATAGGACGGGGTTCGACTCCCCGGCGACCCACTTAAGGAAAGGAAAGATATGTTTTATAAACTGCTAAGAAAGTTTATTCCGGTCTGCAAGGACTGTAATTCTTTTAACATGGTTGACATTTCGCCGTCGTCTGAGTTTAGGACGTTTTTCAGGTGTCGGTCTTGTGGTGAAACTACGACATATAGAGCTAGATAAAAGATTAACCACGCGATTGTAGTAGAAATAGTAGAACGCTGGGCTTCCAACTCAGAGAACTCGGGGCAGTACCGAGCAGTCGCACTTTGGGCCATTATTTCAATGGTAGAATATCTGCTTGACGTGCAGATGACGATGGTTCGATTCCATTATGGCCTACTAAGCAGTTATCGTATAACGGTCATTACAAGGCATTGCCGATGCTTAGACGACGGGTTCGACTCCCTCTAACTGCTCTTAAGTCACCGAAAGGTGGCTTTTTTTATGGAATAAGGTTGACTCCAGCCCGTTCTAGTGTATACTTTAGACATGAGACGAATTTACAGAACCCTGGCTATATAGTCTGACGCTGGGTGCGTAGCACCTAGAGGACAAGTTCAGGGCACAATCGCTCCTTGTGGGAGGCTTAGGCCGCTTGTACCACAATGCGTGCAAGCTAAACAGACTTAGGGCGTGAGCGACCTAGTGATAGTCGGGTTAGTGCATCTTTGGGTGGTGAGTAATTGCCACATTCACGTAATGGTGGGGAAGGCTGAAAAGCCTAGACGAATGTCAGACGATTCGCCTTTTTATTTAAGAGCGAAGCTCTAAAAGTAGCCGTTTAAACCAAATCGTCAAAAAATTTTTTTTACAAAATGAGATGACAGACACAGGCAAGACAATAAAACAACTAATAGAAGAATTCAAGCCCGTTTGCCAACACACTTTAGGGGATGGAACTTGCTGCTGCCAACCAGCAATCAGCCGTCTTACATTAAGATGTTCTAAACATACATCAAAAGACGATGCGTTTCAAGTCTACCGGGCTAAATATAAGGCGTTTCTAGATGCGAAGACCAAGCCTCACCACAAATGACGACAAGTTCATTCCAATTGTGATGATGTTGGCCGCTCACGGCTACGAGACGTTCCGCTACGAAGAAACAGCGAGACTAGTTACTAAGAAGGGGCCGGAACCATGGGGAACTGGATATAAGACTCGCAACATTATATACCGTAGAGAGCTTTTTGCTAGAGGTGATACAATATATAAATTATGGGCTAAAGATTTTTTATGGGCAAGCAACATCCTAGACGGAGTCCTTTCAGAATTTTACGATTCCACCTTGACCTCTGCCCTTGTTGGCGTTATACTTGATGATGACGCAGATGTTCGTGGCTACGTAATGCACAAGGCCAAAAGACTAAACAACGAACACCAGTGGGCTCAGATGATTGGTCTTCTCTGCGAGAGGACGAAAGAAACGAAAATGTGTTTCCCAGACTGCATAAAACAGAATATGGGTGTATATAAGGGAAAACTCACGCTTTTCGACCTTGAAAATGTTGTGGCAGCCAAAAGGGGCCTGCAAACTAAGTTTAAGGGGTATGATAAGGTAGTATCAGAGGTCGGAGACTAATGCCTCGTGGCGGGGCGTTGGATTGCAACTCCAATGTCAAACGGTTCGATTCCGTCCTTCCTCTCTTAATTAATGTCCGCTGTTAGGAGCAGCGGGTTTGTGAAAATGGTAGCGAGCTAGGACGGATTGTTGTGCCGCTACGTAACTAGGAGATAACTATGAAAAAGTGGACTATCGGACTATTGGCTTCTATTATGATGCTGGTTTCAGTGCCGGTGAGTGCGCAAATTAGTGCCCCAGACAAGGTTGATGCGCATAAGCCTATCATTGTCGAGGCACAAGCTGAGGCTGATGTTTATATTTGGAATGTGCCTAGTCCGGCAGTAAAGATTGTGGTAGATAGCGGCAGGGGCCTTCACGTTTGGGCTCCTCCCGGTAAGTACGAGATTAGGCTTACTACAATCTCGGTTGACGTTAAGGTTGACCCAGACTGGAAGCCCGATGGCACCAGTGTTCCAGACCTTAAGAAAAACATTCAATATAATGAGCACTTTGCTACTATTGAGGTTTTAGGTTCTGGTCCGTCTCCCAACCCCAATCCTAATCCAAACCCCAATCCAAACCCCAACCCCAACCCAAACCCAAGCAACGCCTTTAAGCAAAAGATTACCGCTGCTTTAACTAAGGTTGACGAGGCTGGGCTGACGTTTAAGGGTAAGGTTGCAGATGTTTATGCTAATATCTGCCAAGAAGTTGAAGCGAACCCAGAAGCATGGGACGCAGCAACAATGGTAAATGAAGCGAAGGTGCGAGTTGCTACTGCCCTTCCTAGTGCCGCACTTAAATCGTGGGCAGGATTCTGGCCTGGACTAGGTAAGGCTTTTAAAGAACAGGGCTTGAAAGCGTCTGACCTCGACGGTCACGTTGCAGCCTTTAAACAAGTTGTCGAAGTTTTGGAGAAGTAAAATGAGTATTGAAGCATTTGCAGAAGAAGTTTGTGAAGATTGTAACGAAGGTGGCTACGGTAGTATTACTGGTATTATGGCTATCATCGAGGTGATTATGGAACTTATCCAGGGTTGCCAAGAGAATCGAAATAACTTTGTGCAGGCAGCAGGTAACCCCTCTCGCCTACAGCAGGTTGGTTTGCGGATTCACGTTCGTAAGACGATGGGTGTTCGCGGTCGTAGAAACGTAAAGCGCGCTGCTCAGGCCATGATTGACAAGGCCGCAACTAAGAGCGAAGAAGAGTTGTCTGCCCTTTATGATGAAGGCGTGGCCGCTATGACTCCCGCAGTTGATTATGATTTTGGAGCAACAGCGTAACCCATGCCAAATTTCATAGATTATGACTTCGCCCCTACGCCAAAGCAACTACTAGACATTTATGATGGTGGTTTCAAAGGGGTTATACATGATACAGCGTCTTATGCTGCTATGAGAACGGTTACCCCACGATTCTATGACGCCTTTCCAGGTGCCAAGGGTCGTGGTAAGGGGCGATTGTCATTGCCATATAAGGCAGCGTTGACTCTAGACCCCGACTTCGGCGGTTATGAGAGTCAGACGACGGGTGACTGCGTGAGTCACGCTACTCGTAACGGCGGTATGATGGACTATTGTATCGACGCTATGTTTGGTGAGACCACGTACAAGGGGCGATTTGCTACGGAAAACATTTACGGTTACCGTGGGCATCGTGGTCAAGGTGCGAACTGTTCGCGTTTGGCTATGTACGTCTCACAAAAAGGTCCAGGTGGATTCCTGGTCCGTGACAAGTATGAAGACGGAAGAAATTCTGTTGACTTGAGTCGTTACAACAGTCGTATCGGTCATAACTGGGGAGGCTCAAGCACCCCAGCTTGGCTTAATAAGATTGCGGCAACGAACAAGGCAATGCGTGTGTTTAATGTCAAGTCTATGGACGAGGCTATTGATGCCTTAGCTATGGGTTTTGGTATTCCTATGTGTTCTGGCTACGGATTTAGGTCAACTCGTAATGAGGACGGCTTGTGCGAGCGAGGGGGCGGGTGGAATCACGCTATGGCTTGGATTGGTGTAGACGATACGGATTACGCTCACCAAAAATACGGTGGACCTCTATTTTTAATTCAGAATAGCTGGGGAGAATGGAACGGTGGACCTAAGAGGCACGAGCAACCTGATGGCTCGTTCTTTGTTCGCCCTAAGATTTCTCAGTCTATGATTAATGGTGGGGGCGGTTATGTTGTTGCTTCTGTGAGAGGATACAACAGGGAGCTAGTGTATGACACGGCTAACCGTGTCCTTGAGCTAAGCGAGGCGTAAAGTGTATAAGATAATTAATGTTGTCGCCGTACTAGTTGCGGTCGGACTAGCATATGACATGTCTCCGGTTTCGTACGACATGAACCCAGTAGTTAATGTCAGCTATGAGTTCGCCCCACCTGTAGTGGAAGAGGTCGTAGTGAAGCCAGAAGTGAAAAAGCCAACTCCTAAGCCTGTGGCCAAGAAGCCTAACAACAGGTTGTTTGGCAGGTGGCGAAGAAGATAGCGTATCGACTTGAAAATCGGTACAACGAGGGGGCGGCATAGCCCTCTCTATGGCTGGTCCTCGGGATGGGGCACCGAGTTTACGAAACTTGGTTGGAAGGTTCGACTCCTTCACTAGCTACTTATGATAATTTCTATGATAGAGCCAACAAAAGAATGACGAACAAGCTCATCTTAACAGGTGCGGTAGGGCGACAGAGGAAGGTCGGCAAGAAGAATCTGCCGGGCATAATTGAGTACGCTGAGAGACACTCTCTCCACTGGCACTCTGAGCTAGTAATGACCCATCGCAACCCCTATTGGAGTCGCGTTGCCACCGTTATAAAAGCCCTCCATCACTACCCTTTGGTGTGCTGGGTGAGCCCCCTAGTAAGCTTCACAGACATAGACTTCAACGTCTTCACACGGTTAAACAGAAGTAAGACTATGCTGGTCCCTATCTATGATAATAAACCAAGCACACACCTCTGGGTATGCCACAGAAGCGCGATACCAATACTAAAAGACTCATGGAGACGAGACAAAGTCCTTCTCCCTAACAAGCAAACATACTTCCTAAAGAGAGAGTTTTTTGAGTTGACTTATGGCTAAGAAAAAATACAAACAATGCACCTTGACTCGACCAGAGGGTTCGGGTATAATGAAACAAGTAGCGTGGATTCCTTCTGGCTTTGCTTCGATGGGGCGAATCGTCAAGATAAAACAAGACGATGGTTCCTGGGTAGGCGGCTGGGAGATTGTAGGAGTTGGTAGTAACGAGATTGACGAGGTTCCCGACATCAATAAGATGATTCGTGGTCACAGAAAGAATACTGGAGATTCACTGAAATGACTAAGAAAAAAGATTGGGTTGAAACTATTAAGGTTTGGGCTTTTGACCAATGGGAGAAAGCAAAGACGGCTTGGTTCACAGCAGTTGCACTATCAGCTATGCTTGGGTACAACCTTAGCATTACTCCTATCGAGGTGCCAGTTGTGGTTCCTGAGGTTCAAGTGGATGTAGTGAAGCCAGAGCCAAAGCCAGAGCCTAAGCCTGTTGCTCCTGAGAAGAAGCCTGCGATTAAGGCTGTTCAGATTAAAGACGTTGGCACCACGGTTATAATCAATGGTGAAAGTTATTCTGACGGACAGGTTGACGGCGGCAAGACAGAATACTAAAAGTAGCCCTTTGGAGCTTTGCTCTTAAAAAAAATTTTCGAGGAACAACCATGGAAAAGAAGAAGCTTCCTAGCATACTAAAAAACAAAAGTGTTGAGGATGTGATGGAGTCTCAAAAAGAGCACGCTAAAGCTCTAAGAAGAATTAAAAACAAAAGATACTGGAAAAAACTAAAGCAAAGAGACAATGACAAGACTTAACAAAGGGGCTTCCGATGATTTTTAGGTAACACTATTAATCTTTAATCAAGGAGTCCGTTATGAGACGACACCGTCATGGTGGTGGCTACCGTAGGCCGAAGACTACGTCAGAGCGCAAGGCAAACAGCGACGTTGAGTACAAGCGATACGTCAGAGGCAAGCGACACAGGAGTCAGCTTCCCCACACTTACGATGACATTCCAGCTTCCACACCACAAAAGAGTTGGAAGTGGAAGCGTAAGCGAAAGAAACAATACAGAGACGATGGTCGTGTCAATAAACACAGCCTCGACTTTGACCTAGATAATCAAGAAAAAATGTGGCAGCTATATGACTACTGCTACGAACACGACATTCCTTTCCGTCTAGACGACCACAGGGAGTCCTATGAGTATACCTACGAGGTGTGCAAGAGGGTTCTCTATGAGTATGCACAGCCATATCACGTCATGGTGTGGGACGAAAAGAAGAAAGCGCAAGTCAGGGTAGACCTAGAGCGATGGGTTTCCAGATGGAAGAGTGTTCCTTCTAGTGAGTACAGGACAGCGACAAGGACCGAGACCGTGTCTTACACGTTCACTTGGTGGCACGAGAAGGACATTGGAGCGGACATAATCATGTCCAAGGCTAAGTGCCGAAGATATTTTTGGTACAGGGGTTGACTCTAACAGAATCCACTGTATACTGTAGGTATGATTGGATTAAAAATAAAAGGACGAGACGAGTGTCCATTTTGCTGGGACACAAAAGAGGTGGTTGTTTGTGGCTGGTGTAGAGAGGGTGTTCCTCACGCTTCCTGCGACGATAGTTGGATAGAACCATGTGAACATTGTGAGGACGAGGCAGATGGCAAAGTGGAAAGAACCTGAGAAGAAAAAAGGCCCTTTACGACATACGGTGGAGGCGTTTGGTCTCTTTCATTTACTTGGCTGGGCCGCTGGCCTAGGCTTCTGGGGTGCGGAGTGGGTCATTTCATACTTACTATGGTGGTAGCATGGACATTGTAAGGGACAAAGATGGTAGACTGCTAAGTATTACCTTTGACCCTCAAGAACATCCAGAGCTTTTTGATTTAGAGTTGCAAGATTTAATAGGGGTTGAAGACCTCTCAGGACAACGACTAAGGTTGATTGAGGAAGTAATACAATGAGCATCGAATTCTACAAAGTCGGCGGTTACGTACGGGACGAAATCCTTGGGCTGAAATCCAAGGACATTGACTACACCGTAGTCGGTCCTTCCTACGCAGCTATGAAGGCTGAGATTGAGCGGCGAGGCGGTGAGATTTTCCTTGAGAAGGAAGAGTACCTTACCATCCGAGCCAAGGTTCCTGGTATGGGTGCTTGTGACTTCGTGTGTTCTCGTAAGGACGGGGACTACTACGATGGTCGTCGCCCAGAGAGTGTCGAGATGGGCACCCTAGAGGACGACCTCGCGCGTCGTGACTTTACCATGAACGCAATCGCTAAGGATGAGAGCGGTCGTTACATCGACCCGCACGGCGGTCAGTCTGACCTTAAGGCTGGCATCATCCGGTGTGTTGGCACCCCTAGGGAACGGTTTGAAGAAGACTACTTGCGTATCCTGCGAGCCATTCGCTTCGCAGTTACCAAGGACATGGATTTTTCTTACGGTGTTTATGGGGCTATCTATGCTCTTGCTCCCAAGGTTGCGGAAGTATCTGTTGAGCGAGTCCGAGAGGAGTTGCTTAAGGCTTTCATGTGTAACACCTACAAGACCCTGGGCTTACTAAGTGAGTTTGGTCTTGACCAAGTTTTGTTTGACTTGAACGACCTGGGGCTTAGGCTTAAGCCTACCCTCGAAAAGTAGTGCGATAACACTACTAACCTCTCACAAGTGGAACGCTGTGATGTATACAAAGGTTCATATGGCCGACCCGAAGAGGGCCTAGACGGGTTAACCACCGTTGATTTTTAGTTGGGCGGCACACATTGGTGAGGTGCGGCAGATTGCTAATCTGTTGGGCGCGTTAGCGTCCTGAGGGTTCAATTCCCTTCCCAACTGCTTATGAATGATAAAAAGCTACTACTAATGGGTGCGTCTGGAGAGCAACACTTAAGTTTTCTAGACATAACAGAGCCAGTCGCTCGAACATACGCACTTAGACATAGCTACGACTTCCGCTCCGTTAGGGGCGGGTCTTTCTCTGGTCGTAGTAAGGGGAGGAAGCCTGCTTGGTCAAAAATCCCACTAATAAAAGAAGCGATACTAGAAGGGTTCGACACTGTTTTTTGGCTGGACTGTGACGCCGTGATAGTTAATCTATCAAAAGATATAGCGTCTGAAGTCACAGGCAAACCCATTAACATGGTGAATCAGCTACTAGAAAGCGACGAAGCGTGTCCAAATACTGGTGTGCTCGTAGTTAAAAACACAGCCGCAACCTTAGAGTTGCTAGATAAGATATGGACCACATATATATACGGTTCCATGTGGGAGCAGTCATCCTTCCTTAGGCTGATTGGATACCAAATTCATTCACCTTATAATCTTCTAGAGAAAAACAAGTACACAGATTTAGTAGGGTGGTTGGACAGCAAGTGGAACGTCCATAAGAAACACAGGAACGAGAAGGGTTTTATACATCATTGGAGTCACATGCCTTACGAGGAACGTATCGCAGGCTTGTCTTCAGACGCTAACCAAAAGGAAACGACATGGGAAGATTACGTAGAAGATTAGACGGACTAGAGCAGCACGCTCACGGCACAATGTCTAAGGCCGATGAAGGAATTGACGAAGTCAAGGGGCTAATCAAAGACTTTATCCTCGACCTTCAAGACGGCATGAGTGTCAAGCTTGTAAGAGCAGACAAGGACGATGCTACTATTCGTGGTTTCTTACTTGGTCAAGTTGACGAGCTACCTCTTAAGATTGTGATTGATATTTCCGACGACGCATAAGGAAGAACCAATGTCTCTCGACAAAGAACTAGCGATGAGGATGGTTGACTATCTCAATAGCCTTGTACGTGCAGACAGAAGGGCTATAGGCTCCCTTGTGGACATTAGAATCCCTTGCACTAAAGCACTCAGCAACCACCCCACCTGTCAAGTTATGGATAAAAACGGGGGCGATGCTGTTGGTTTGGTGGGGATACTGAACGGGCTATGCGGGATAGACGAGTCGAACTGGGGAGCAATCGGTGTTGTCTACGATAACGACAGGTGTAACGCAAGCATCCTTAGATTTAAAATAAACCCCGATGCTGATTTCGATTAAACACTTAACTGCAAATAAAGTGGAGAGGCCCAGGTTTTCCTGGGCTTTTTTTATGGATTCGCTTGACTCCACCACGCTTTAGTGTATACTATAGGTATGAATAACTTCAAAGACCATCTAACAGAGCGAGGACTGACAGACAGAATCCGCTGCTGGGTGGACTGGAAGGAGGAAATCGTAAGGTTTCCTCTCTGAACCTTGGGAAACGGCAAACTCCTAGGATACTCCCGATACAACTGGGCCGCTCCTAAGCTGCGAAGCAACGAGATTGGCGGTCGTTACATCAACAAGGCTAACAAGTCCTACTGTATGCTGTGGGGGCTTGAACATTTCTATGAGACCGAGACTCTGTTCGTTGTTGAGGGAGTCTGGGACGCTATCAGGGTTATCAATGCGGGCTACTCTTGCGTGGCTGCACTGACTTCTACCCCTGGTAAGGCGTTCCTAGGTTACTGGAAGCTAATCACAAGAGGTCGCCCTATCGTCGTTGTCGGAGACGTTGACGAGAATGGGGCAGGCAAGAAGTTAGGGCGGCTAGGGAGGTTCGTTACCCCTCCTGCCGAGGACATGAACGCGGTTCCACAGGAAGAGGCAAATGAATGGTTAAATTCATTGGTGATTTAGTAGCGGGAGACCTTGTTGTAGACAGGTATGACACCGTATATGAGTTCGTGCGGTTTGAGGCGGTTAGGGATGCCGTGGTGATTCACCCTATAAACGGTAAGGAATTTTCCATTAGTCTGTATGAGATTTGTCCTGTGGATAAGAAGCCTACGGGTCATTCTGTACGCAGGTTTAAGGTCGGTCGGCAGTCAGAAGTAACTAAATTCTGTGAGTTGTTAGACTCTAACGACGCTCAACTAAGGGGCGTTGAACTGCTCGACGACCGCCTGCTTAGGACTGAGTGGGAGATTACCTACTACCATAATAATGATATTGAGATGGAGGTACTCTGCTAATGGTTGCGGCATCATATCTTATGATACTATTAAATTGTTTTATGATTTCGTACGGGCTGATTGTTGTAGAGGACATGCCAGGGGCGGGTGTTGCCTGCTCTTTAGTGGCACTTTGCAACTCCTTGCAGGGATATTATATAGGAAAAATGGCTAATGAGTGACATTACTATAGTAGAACAAGAGCACGGCCCTAGGGTTGGCGTCTACATTTGCAACAAGCTGGTTGCTGAGGGCGACAACCTGGGTGCTATCGACGCAGTCAAGGTCATATGTGATTACGCAGGGCTTGATTATGGGCATATGTATGCCGATACTGACTGGGCAATGGACGTTTGGAAGTTTCCTGAGCATATAGGTGGGGTGAAAGAAGCATAATGGCTAGACACTACGCAGAGATTCCAGACGAATTTGAGTTTGGGTTAGACTATAACGAGGTACAGGCCATCCATAGTGTTATGCAATTTTGTTATGGGGAAACAGAAAGAGACGAGGAGGTTCTAAATGGTGTGAGAGCCGCTTTTGAAGAGTGTATGACGAGGCATAAGCTAGGCAATTTTTGTGACGGTGGTCGCGTAAAAACCACTGGAGAAATTAAACTAGAGGGCTTTGAGATACTACCATGCTCTGGATAGAAACATGTATAAGACAACTGGAACCATCACGTATGGACGTTCCTGGGCACTGGTCCTGGTTGACCCGAGCATCCTCAAGTACTATCGTCACCTATATTGGCTGGCAAAGAACAAGACGCGCAGACTAAACCCTGGCAAGCGAGAGCCGCACATTACATTGGTGGCGGGGACTTACGAAAGCCCTGTGTACCCCCAGCACTGGGGGAAGTACGAGGGAGACACAGTAGAGTTTGAGTACGGTAGCCCACAGAATCGAGACGGGATGTTTTGGCTTCCTGTGTTCTGCCCCACCCTTTCAGACATAAGGGCTGAGTTAGGGCTCAGGTCGGAACTTAAGTTCCCGTTTCATTTAACATTCGGACATTTAATTTTGAAGGACTGACGCGATGAAAGCTAAGTGGTTGATTGAAAGCCTAGTATTTGAAGAAAATGAGACAGAACTACTTGCGTCCTTGGCGAAGTATGATATAATATACAAGTCACTCGACGAGGAGGAGGAACAGAAGCTCAAAGAGGGTCTTCTGTATGCGTCCTTCCCCTCCAACGAGTTTAGAAACATGAAGAAGAACTACCTGGACTTCTTCGACGACGATGACTGCGTAGTTATTCGTGGGTCGATTCAGTTCTGTGATATGATTCGCAAGGAAGCCAAGTGGATTCCTGGTGTGTATTGTAACTGGGATGCGTTCAGGTGTGTCAACTACTACCCTAAGTTCAAGAGCGAACTACTTAATGGCGACGAGTATATGATTCTCCCTTACGGAGACCTACTACGTCAGAAGGAATTCATTTTTAAAACATTCGGCCAGTCTAATACCGTGTTCATCAGGCCCGATGCAGGCAATAAGATTTTCACTGGTCAGGCTGTACAGAAGGAACACTTTGAGAGAGACCTAGAAACGCTGGGTTTCTATGACGTTCCTGATAACGAGTTGTGCATCATTACCTATCCGGTAAATGTTGTGGCAGAATACAGGTTCGTGGTGGTGGGCGACAAAGTTATCGCTGGGTCTAAGTACAGGCCAACAAGAACAGAGCTTGGCGAGGAGGCTGAGACCTGGAAGTACGCTCAAGGGGTGGTTGATAGCTTAGACTACTCACCCGACAGAGTGTGGAGTTTAGATGTTTGTAGGACCAAGTCCGGTAGGACAAAGGTCTTGGAGATTGGCTCCTTCTCCTGCGCTGGCATGTACATGTGTAACAACGACGCTATCGTTGAGCATGTGTCTCGCGCAGCGGTGGATGAGTGGGAAGAGTATCAAGACAATGGTACTGCTAAAATTTCGAGTGACAGATACCGAGAGGACAAATCATACTAATGGAAATTTATCTTAGAGACTTAAACCTCAGCCTAGTAGCTGAGTGGACGAGAGCGTTCAAAGGTTGTGACAACGTACACATTAGCCACGGTAAGATTTTTGCCCCAGGCGAACACATGGATGCCGACGCTGTGATTAGCCCAGCTAATTCCTTCGGGTTTATGGACGGTGGCATCGACCAAGTGTACACCAACTACTTTGGTACGGACCTACAGGTTAGACTACAACATGAGTTAAGGTCTCTTGTCAACGGAGAGCTTCTAGTGGGCGAAGCTATGATTGTTCCAACGCTTGGCTGTGCATTACCTCATCTTATCTGTGCTCCAACTATGAGAGTCCCAGAGGATGTTAGTAATACAATCAATGCCTACCTAGCATTTCGTGCTGCTCTAAGTTTTGACGAGGATTTCAACGAAATTCAAAGCATCCTATGTCCAGGGCTATGTACTGCTACTGGCAGGATGACGCCGAGAAAATGCGCCAATCAAATGAGACAAGCGTACGACGACGTTGGCAGGGTGTTTAACTACAACACGCTGTATGATGCACACGTAGAACAGAACAAGATGAACAGGATTCAATTTTAAGGGCGGGACATTTATGCGAGTGGCAATAGTAGGTTCCAGAGATTTTAAAGACTATGATTATCTTTCTAGTTGTATGGATTACCTCAACACAAACGGCAATGTTACAGAAGTAGTTTGCGGTTGTGCTAGAGGGGCAGATACACTAGGGGAGAAGTGGGCCAACGAAAGAGGGATTGCGGTCAAGAGATGTCCCGCAGACTGGGATGGCCTAGGAAAGAAGGCTGGAATACTACGCAACATTGAGATGGCAGACTATGCCGATGCTACTGTTGCGTTTTGGGACGGTAAAAGCCGTGGAACCAAACAGATGATTGAATACTCTCGCAAGATAGGTAATGATGTTCGGGTAAAGATGGGTGAGAAGCCCTGGTTATAAGGATGAAGTTATGAGACTTGAAAACAACTTACTAGAAAAGATTCAGGAGCGTGTATCGCAGGGCTACGTATCCGTACGTGAACACCCAAAAGACACGCTCTTTATCTATAACTACACAACGAACACTCAGATTGAAGCCAAGTGGGACGAAGCTACCATGATGTGTCGTGGTTTGGTCTTAGACCACCGCAACAACATTGTTGCTCGACCGTTCACCAAGTTCTTCAACGTGGGTGAGATTCCAGTTATCCGTAACCGGACCAAGCACCTGTACGGTATGAAGTACCAGGAATTCCTAGGTCGCATCCATGCTGAGCCCTTCAAGGCTTACCCAAAGATGGATGGTTCCTTAGGCGTGGTCTTCTTCAGCCCAATGCAGGGTCGGTGGGACATTGCTACTCGTGGTTCCTTTGCGTCTCCACAGGCGTACAAGGGTCGTGAGATGCTACGTGACTACGACGAGATTCTTGAAGGTTGTGACACCGAATGTACATATCTGGTAGAAATTATCTACCCAGAGAACCGCATCGTTCTAGACTACGGCGACACTGAGGAGCTACGGCTACTTGCTGTCACTGAAAACTGGGACGGTCAGGACCGCTGGGACTTATTCGAGAAGGCTAAGAAGGCTGGTTGGAATTCCATCGAGCCCTTAGAAGGTGCGAACTACTTGTCTCAGTTGGAGACTCTGGACCAGCCTGAAAACGAAGAGGGCTACGTCCTGGTTTACCCAACGCTCAAGAACTTCCGCATGAAGTTTAAGTTCGACGAGTACTGTAGGCTGCACAAGATTATGACGGGCGTAACCCCTAAGAGAGTGTGGGAACAGCTTCGGCACAACCAAGATTTAAATAAGTGGCTTGACAAAGTACCGGACGAGTTCTATACTTATGTTATGGACATGGCTAATGGTTTCCAGGCTGAGTACGACACTATCGAGGCCGAGGCCAAGGCGAAGTACTTAGAGGTGACCAAGCATAAGGGTAATCGCAAGGCTATTGCTCAGCGAATGACCAACTATAAGTACCGCAACCTAGTGTTTATGATAATTGATGGCAAGGATTACTCCGAGGCCATTTGGAAGATGGTAAAGCCCCAGGCTGATAAGGAAAACTAAAATGAAGAAGCGATTAATTATTGCCAGGGGCTTACCTGGAAGCGGTAAGAGCACCGCTGTGAACGAGTTTAGACGTGCGACTGCTGGCGAACTAGGGGTGAGCATGAACTGGTCGTCTCGCGTCTGCTCTACTGATAGCTACTGGCTACGTCCTGACGGGCACTACGACTTCAACATGCGAAGGATTGGTGAGGCTCATGCCTGGAACAAAGAACGAGCCGAGGAGTATATGGTAGACGAAGTGCTACCCCCTACGAATACGGTGATTATTGACAACACCAATATCACTTGGAAGGAAATCAAGCCCTACGTGTTGCTGGCTAAGAAGTACGGCTACGAGGTAGAAGTGCTAGAGCCTGATACCTCTTGGCGGTACGACCCTATTGCGTGTGTGGGCCACACTTCTCACGGTGTGCCTCTTGAAACCATTAAGAACATGCACAGCAAGTGGGAGCCTACGTCTTCCATTAGGGGTAAGATTGAGGAGGTGCTCAGTGCATAAGGCTAAGAAACACTACCCTAATTTTGTAGATGTTAGTGAGTCCAACAAAGAAACTTTCGAGTTTGAAACCGTTGAGGAACTTCTAGCGTGTGACTGGGTGCAAAGCTACACAAGGTGGAATGAGTTCCATAACTTTTGCCGTGATGAAGATGGCTATTCTCTGATGCTTGAGAGCGAGGATGGAATGTATTGGTGGGTAGTGGCTTATGTACCTCTCGGGTCTATTGACGAGCTTCCTATATATCGTAAGATTTATAGCCCCGAGAAAATTACTAAGAGAAAGAAGTGGCAAGAGGAATCAGAGGCGAGGTTCCAAGAGACGCTGAAAGACATTGAAGCACGTAAGGTGCTCGTGGCTAAGTATAAAAATGAGAAGCCACCGGCTTCTATGAGCTTCCCTAGTTTAAATAAGATAAACCAACTCAATCAAAGGTAGCAAGACTATGCAAAAACGTGGAAGAAATTCATTGTGTGGGTGTGGCAGTAAGAAGAAGTTCAAGAAGTGCTGCATGGACAACTACAATACGGTTAGAGACGACAAGATTAGCCGAGAGATGCTCGCTAGGAGTACGGCTACTAGTCCCTACATCGACCTGCCGACAAGAAAAAGACTTGTTGACCAGATTTTACACCCAAAAACGGTTGACTCCGAGGAATAAGGTGGTACAATGGGCATATCTTACGAGGGAACAGCCTTTGAGGGACTAAGGGAAAAGCTAGAGGCGACCAATAAGAGGATGCGAATGAACGAATTTGCTTACGACCTCTATGAGCTTGTTGCTAATCCCTGTCCACACACTGAAAGAGGTGACAGTGGTTGGTGCGATTGTGAGATATGTCAGAAACGTAAGCGAGTGCTTGCGTATATTGAGGGAAATTAAATGCGTGTAGTAATCAGGGCGTTCAACAAAGAACATTTCCATAAAGACATAGTCATTATGAGTGAGAGGCAAATCCACCAGTCCTACAATGGCATTGAAGAACCCCGTGACAGTATGCTTACGGGACTTCTAGGAGTCGGTGCGAGAATTCGACCTGAAAACTTTCCAACAATGACGCATTTTGAGGTAGTAATAGAATATGAGTAACAAACTAGCAACAATTCAAAGGGTGGCCTCTGTACTGCCACATGACAATGCTGATAGCCTAGAGCTAATCAAGGTACTAGGCTGGACCGTGGTCGCCAAGAAGGGCGAGTTCAAAGAGGGTGACCTCTGCGTCTACGTGGCGTTGGATTCTATCCTTCCAGAGCGACCAGAGTTTGAGTTCCTTCGGAACAAGCAGTTCAGAGTCAAGACAATCAAGCTACGTGGTGTAGTTTCACAGGGAATTTGTTTTCCGTTATCTGTTCTAGATAGATTAGAAGAAGTTGAGGACGAGGGAGTAACTTGGACTGTTCCTGTGCGACCTCTAGTAACAGAAGGCGACGACGTAACCGAGGCACTGGAAGTGCTCAAGTACGAGAAGCCCGCACCTCAGTCAGCAGATGCTATTGGTCACTTCCCTACTCACTTGGTCTCAAAGACAGACGAGGAAAGGATTCAGAACCTACCTTCTCTCATTGAAAAGATTCAGGGTAAGGAAGTCTATATCTCTGTTAAGCATGACGGTACATCTGCTACCTATATTATGGAAGACAATCATTTTCGTATTTGCTCACGCAATATGGAGCTAAAGATTGACGGTGGTGTCTACGGTAGGATGGCTTTAAAGTATTCACTTGCCGCTCTGCCCGACAACTGCGTCGTACAGGGTGAGATTGTTGGTCCTGGTATTCAGAACAACCGAGAGGGCTTGAAAGAGCCTGAGTTCAGGGTATTCAACGTGTTCGATATTGAAGAGGACTACACTCTGAACTACCGTCAGACCAAAAAGTTCTGTGAGGAATATGAGCTTACCATGGTAGACCTGTGCTACCTAGGCCCAGCAGACGAGGAGTGTCCTACTTGGACACTAGAGGGCCTGCTAGAACTAGCTGACGAAACCAAGTACGCTAACGGCAGTCGCGCTGAAGGAATCGTGGTTCGCCTAGCTAATGGCGGTGGCTGGAACGAGGTATTGGGAAAGCCCCTGTCTTTCAAGGTCATCAGCAACAAGTATGCTTTAAAGCATGGAGAATAGAATGAATAAAATCTTTGTAACCGCCGATACTCACTTCGGCCATGTAAATATCAGCGGGCCTGCTTTGTCCTCCTGGGATAAGGGCTACCGAGACTTCGCTTCTGTGGACGAGATGGATAGCACCATTATCGACAACATCAACAGCGTTGTTGGTGAGGGCGATACCCTGATTCACCTGGGCGACTTCGCCATGGGTCCGAGGGACATTCCTGGGATGCGTGCGCGAATCAAGTGCCGTACGATTCACCTGTTACTAGGTAACCACGACGACACTCTAGACCCAGAGAATCGTAAGTTCAAGGGAGAGGCGCACACCAAGCATTTCTCCACCATCAGACGATACCGAGAGTTTAGACACGGTAAGAAGCTGATTACCATGGGTCACTATCCTCTGGGGTCGTGGAACGAGGTAGGTCGAGGGTCTATCAACCTATATGGTCACTGTCATGGCACCTACACTAGGGATTGTGGCAGGCAGATGGACGTGGGCATGGACTGTCATGGTCCTAACTCTGAAAGGTACACCCCAATGCTACTGGATGACATTGTGGAGTACATGAGGCACATAGAGCCTGAAAGTGTAGACCACCACGACAAAGGGACTTCGTATCACTAATGCTTAGATATATTGTAAAAGATATTTGGGACGGGGTTCACAGTACTGTGGCGTGGAAGATTTGGGACAACGATACTCGTCGTTTCACCTGGGCGTCATATACTAACTATGAGGCTGCCAAAAGGGCGGCAGATAAGAAGAACGGAATATGAAAAATATTCAAAATACACCTTGACTTGAGGCGGTTTAGGTGTATACTATATATAGACAGTTGAGGGTAAGTCCCGTAGACTGTCGCCTCTGGGCGATTCGTACAATGGCCAGTACATCTGTTTTACAAGCAGAAAACAAAGGTTCGATTCCTTTATTGCCTACTAAACCACGACAACCAGACCCGTAAGCTGTCACTTATGTGGGTTGAGTCGTATAAAGATGCGCAGTATGACAGACTCAACGCATCAATGGTTTTATCTATTCACGGTGGTGGATAGAGCCCACGACAGTGGGCAATTTAGCTTGTCCCGAGGATGGGGCATTGGATTCCTAATCCGATAGCGTGGGTTCGACTCCCTCACGAGCTACTTTGGTTGGGTAGCTAATAGGCAGAGCACCTTACTTGGAAAGTAAGTAGTCCTTCGGGGGCTTGCAGGTTCGATTCCTGTTCCAACCGCTCACGTCGCCTTAGTCCATGGTGGACAGAGACACTCGTAATGTTTCTAATTCGGTTCGACTCCGAACTAAGGCTCTGTTTTGCTTCGCAAAACCTAAGGAAGTGACATGGAAGAATTTGATTATGAACTAGACTGTCCAAGGTGCGGGCACGAGGTTGGAATAATACAAGACTGGAACGGTGGCGAGTGTCCTAATTGTCACAACGAGTATACGGAGGAAGAACGCTGTACGGAAGACTACAGCGATTGTTGGACTGAAATAAACTGGGAGCACTGGCGACCAGAAGAAGAACGAAATTAGCCTACACTGGCGGCTCCAGCGTTGTCTCTTGTAAAGACGACTATCCGGTTCGACACCGGATGTAGGCTCTGTCCCACTGTCGTCGGGACTTTAAACTGGTTTACCCTTTCGGTATGACGGGTGACCAAGCTGCTTGCAGCATAGACGAAAGCGTGTACGTTGGAGGGGCTTACCATCGCCCTAACAGTGTCGTGGTGCGTGGTGGAGTATGTAAGTGGCATTACAGAAATCACCTAGTAGCTGAACAGCAAGAGCGTGGGTGCCATCCCAAGTGTCTGCTTGAAGGAACGATAGTTTTTGGGTGTTTTCCTGATGTACGTCATCGGTTCATCGCTAATATGAATCTGGGAAATAAAATACCATAGTGGTAGGTGGAAGTGCCTACGGTTACCGGCGAAAGTTGGTGACGCTGCCCGCAAGGGGTAAATCGGATTGGCTTCCCAGGCTTTGAAGATTTACGAATGAGGGGTTCGGTGGCTGCAACCACCAATCACCAAGTCCAGAACAACTACCACTAATTTAACGTGCTGTTGCGTGCGGTCTAAAGCTGCAACGACAGGGGTGAAGCTTGCGAAGGCTGTTATAGGTCGTGTAGTGGTCAACCAACAGGTTGACCTCACAAGCTGAGAGAATAAACTGCTAAAGCTCTCTTTTTTACTGGTCCCTGATGTAACAGTAGCATGAGACACTCTGAATGTCTTCGCGAAGGTGCAAATCCTTCGGGGCCAGCTACAGCGGGTATTGCAGTTGGCGTGCTAAACTGTCTTGAAAACAGTCGTCGTAAGGGCGCGAGAGTTCGATTCCCTCACCCGCTGCTTTACCAGCGACCCGAGGCGGGAGCACGCTTTCATAAGGCGTTGTGAGAAAGGTTCAATTCCTTCCGTTGGTACTCACTAGGATTTTAACCGGAGAAGAACGATGAAGTACAAAGTTCGTACTGTAGCCAACGGTGGAAAAGGTATTCGTACTGCTGAGTACGACACCAAGAGAGAAGCCGTAGGGGCTATTCCAAGCGCCAGCCAACGCACCGCCCTAATTAGGGTTGACGAAAAAGGCTATCGTATGTACATTGTCCATCTTTTGAAATAGGCAGACTAATGTCTGAACACATTAAAACAGTCTGCAAGCAATGTGGAATACTAATGGGCCAGTGTCGTTGTCCAGCCAAGGACAAGACAATTGAGTATGACGTATGTAAGAAGTGCTATGACAAGGTTTTGAACATTAACATGCCTGAGGGCGCAGTCGTTTGCGGCGAGCTTTGGTGTGGTGATTGTCCTTATCTGATTTCTATGGACGACATGTGCAACTACAAGTGCTCTAGCCTGGACGTTGACTTGGAATTTTACGATGGTCCTGTCGCTGAGTGCTTAAGACTTAAAGAGATGGAAGAAGAATAAGATTTTGGGTTACGGCTCCTCCGGTTGGGGAGGCTGCTCTTATAAGGCAGATGTGCAGGGTTCGACTCCCTGGTAACCTACTCAACTATGTGAGGGTCTGTACTAAGCACGCCTAGCTACCTGCGGGTTCTATCAGCGTGGTCTTATAACAGGGCGAACCCTCGACCCTTACTTTCGCCGGTAGGTGGTAATAGTTGTACTGTGTACGGTGACTTTGGGGGATACGTTCTACTCAAAGGGTGGCTTGGGAAATTTTATGGACCCCTTCGGGGGTCCACTTTTTTTGATGGATAGTATGAAAGCTACTAAAAGAGATTACTACCGTAAGAACAAGTACGTAGCAGCGTTCTTTCACATGGAAAAAACTGGTGGCTCCAGCATTAAAAAAGCCCTAGAGCCGCATCATAATATTCTGTATTTTCAAGGCTCCAATCTAGACCACTATCACCCTCAGCACTTCGTAGCTAAGAATGGGTGGGACTACTTTAGCAGTCTTGGTATTGTCTTCGCCTCTGTCAGAAACCCCTACACTAGGCTAGCCTCGTTCTATCGCTACTGTCAGCGAAACGAAAGTCACCCCTGGCACAACATAGCAACCAACATAGACTTCCTAGCCTTCCTTAAGTTTAGAGGCAACCAAGCGGGCTTCCAGCACACCTATCTAAGGTATGGAGGACGAGACCTCATAACTAGATGGGTTAGATTTGAGAGTCTAGAGCAAGACCTCACAGCCATAGGGGACGAGTTGGGCATTACCTTCTCGCTGCCTCAATACAATGTGAATCCAAGTCCAGACTACGACCAGCTATTAACACCAGAAGTTAAAGAGTATATCAAAACCACATGGGCTAAAGACTTTGAAGTCTTTGGTTATTAAATCATATTATTCGTTTTACCTCTGGGTCTGTTCCGACAGGCCCTTTTTTACATGGAGAGACAGATGCAAGCATCAGACTACCAAAGCAGGACAGCGCAAACAGCAATCTACCCCGGCGCAGGAGAGATTGGTGGACTAGTCTACACCGTTCTAGGACTCGCGGGTGAGGCTGGCGAGATAGCCAACAAGACAAAGAAGGTGCTTAGGGATAGCGACGGCGTCCTTGAGGCAGGCAAGAGGGAGGCCCTGGTTGGCGAGCTGGGAGACGTAGCATGGTATCTGGCTCAGACGGCTACGGAGCTAGGGGTTAATCTGGACGACGTGTTTAGGGACAACCTGGATAAATTAAAGAAGAGAAAAGAAAAGGGCACCTTAAAAGGGGATGGAGATAATAGGTGATTTCTACTTGACTCCGTCGCACTTTCGTGTATACTTTATGTATGGATAGTCACATAACTTATATGGTGAGCATTAATGTTTCGTTTTTCAATTACAATCAATGGTAAAACTTATAATACGATTAGTCAAATCCACAAGGACTACCCGTATATAAATAAGCGAGTTATTCGTGACAGAATAAAGCACGAGTATCCTCCTGAACTTATCGTTAGCCGAGACAGGCTACATAAGTCTAGCATCATTGACGTAGAGCATGATGGGGTGAGGTATCGCACCATTCCCAGTCTAGCTAGGGCAAGCGGCCTTAGCCATCGCGTTATTAAGCAGAAGATTGCTGATAACGACCTTGACTTCTCTTGCGGGGCTGGGCCAAACAGGGGTCGCCGGGGTGGACACAACAAACTAGACCTTACAGGTAAGGTGTTTAACAAATTGACCGTACTAAGACAGGACGGTTCGTATAATACAACCCACAACCGCTCAGCCAAGTGGCTCTGCAAGTGTGAGTGTGGTAATGAGTTGCACGTATCCACGCGCAATCTAAAGCTAGGACAAAAACAATGTTGGGACTGTGGAATTGACAGCAGAAAAAAGGACAGCTAGATGAATTTTTCGTTAGATTTAATTAGGGTGACAGAAGCGGCTGCTATTGCGGCGTCGTCCTACATTGGTGGCGGGGATAAGAACGGGGCAGATGGGGCGGCAACAGAGGCAATGCGAGACAGACTCAACCGTATGCCTATCTGTGGTAAGATTGTTATTGGTGAGGGTAAGAAGGACGAGGCTCCTGGGCTCTTTGACGGTGAGTGGGTTGGCGAGTACAGAGGCGTTGGTAAGTATGTTAATAAGAAAGACTCTCAGTGGGAGAAAATCTATGACATTGCTGTAGACCCTGTAGACGGCACAACTCAAACCTCTAAAGGTGGGCCTGAGGCTAGTTCTGTAATGGCTTTCTCTGGCCCTGACACGATGTACACAACCGAGGCTCACTACGTAATGAAGATGTGCTATGGACCTCGCACTAAGAAATACATTGACAACAGGTACGGAGGCGACAAGTACCACCAGCTTGATTTTCCTATTAGTGAGGTAGCTACCATGGTGGCTGACGCGCTAAAGAAGCAGGTTAATGAAGTTACGGTGTGTATGCTTGATAGGCCGCGTAACGGACACAGCATTGAACTACTAAGGGGAATTGGCTGTAGGATTAAACTTATTCAAGACTGTGATGTTAATGCCTCTATCGCTACGTGTCTACCTAACTCTGGCATCGACCTGTACTGTGGTATCGGCGGCGCACCTGAGGCTGTTATTTCTGCTGCCGCAGTTAAGTGCCTTGGAGGGGGCTTTGAGATGGAAGAAGTTGAGCGAATGATGGACGGTAGTTCAAGGTTTGTTAAGTGCGGAGAGATTTTAAACGAAAACGACCTAGTGAGGGGCGACTGTGCTTTTATATCAACGGGCATTACGGATGGCAGCTTGCTTGACGGTGTTCAGGTTCGTAAGGGGTCGAAGCCTTTGACTCATTCACTGTTTATGAAAAGTGCCTCTGGCACCTATAGGGAAATTAGGACTACGCATGGCAACTAATAGATGTAAATTTTTTATGGTTCTTGGCAATCTAGATTGGAAATTTTCAAACGCAAGCGAGGAAGTAATAGTAGCCAAAAGCGAGAGTGGTAAATGCGTTGGGTTGAAAAGGACCGTGTTCTCGTCTACGAATCGTACCGAAGTCATTCATATAAAAATAGACGGAAAAACAATCTACAAAACAACTGTTGAGTTTAAACGCCTGTCGTCTCAGCTATATCAGAAGGCCCTTAGCTGTGCTCGTGCAAACTGCATAGAGGCATTACGAAGAGATGAAGAAGAACAACTTGGAAAGATACTGGAGGAATTATAATGCCATACATTGAGCCAAAAAAAGACAGACAACACATCAAAGACCAGATTGGTTTCTTATCTCAGTGGTGTGGGGCTATTAGCTCTCGCTCTCAGCCTGGGATTGAAGATATTTCTGAGATTCTTAAGACCGTTCCTTCCGGCAAGGTTAAGGGCGCATTTAACTACTTCGTTAGTCGGTTGTGGCTTCAAACATTTTTCCCAGAAGGAAAGCTTGGCTATACAAGCTTGTCCGACGCTCTTGGTGTCTTCCCAGACATGGAAGACGAGATGAGACGCAGGCTTATGCACCTCTACGAAGATGAGTGCGTTAAAAAGAACGGCGACCTCCCAGAGTTTAAGGAGATACTCAATGAAAGATAAGAAAATTGTAGTATACGGAGCGAACGGCAACATGGGTCAAGCAATCTGCTGGGCCTTGAAGCAGCTAGGCTATCATACTGTTGGTGTGGACACATCATATCCCGGTGGTCCCAACGTAGACTTCCCTAGAGTGTATGATGAATTTAAAATAAATGAGCACAACGATGTTGCGGTAGTTGTGTCTGCTATGCCGTACCATCAAAACCTTAAGGTGGCTATAGACGCTATCTCTCAGGGTGTTCCCTACGTTGACCTTGGAGGGCACGTAAAAACGTCGTCCGACATTAATAAGTTTGCTAAGCTTAGAGGGGGAATCGCAGCAACAGACCAGGGCCTCGCTCCTGGCTGGGTTAATATTGTGGCTGAAATGTTATATGGTTTACCAAGGGGTGAGCCGGTTAAAAAGGTTGTAATGCTGTGCGGAGGTATTCCTGCTAAGTATGACGAGCGAAAGGTTTATAACTATAAAAGGACTTGGTCTGCCGATGGGCTTATCAACGAATATAAAGACGATTGCGTTGTACTAAAAGGAGGGGAGGTTCTTAAGGCTCCCGGTATGAGCGGCTATGCTAAGGTTACGTCCTCGTGGCCGGGAGAGGGACAGTATGAGTGTTTCCGCACTAGTGGTGGTGCCTCCCATACTATTGACAGTATGCTTAAGAAAGGGGTTGAGGACTGCGAGTACAAGACAGTCAGATGGCTTGGACACCACGCCGCTATGTCTCTATTAATTAAGTCTGATATTCCTCCTAAGTATGTTTGCGACATACTAGACGCTGAAAGGACAGAAGAGGACGATAAGGTCGTGTTCCATGTGGATGTGGACAGGAATTTTGTGTCAAAGTATGTTGTGGCAAACAAGAGGTTCAGCGCTATGCAAATGGCTACAGCGTTCCCTGTTAGTTCTGTAGTCAACCTGATGGCACAGGGTAGGCTGTCTGGCCCTGTTGTGGGCTACGAAGAGATTGGAACGACCCACTTTTCAGAGTTTAATGAAACAGTAAGCAAGCTAATGTGCGAGGCGAACGAGGAATGAATATAAATCTTATGGGAAGTACTAGCAATACTGGCTACGGCATTGCTACTAAATATATTATCGACGCCCTTCACAAGCTAGACCACAAGGTGTCCTTATTCTCCAAGGGGAACATACAGGCAGACACCAAGGAGGAACTAGACTTCCTTAACGGCTGTGCTGCCAACGCCAACGAGTTTGACTACGACGCCCCTACTCTGCAAATCTGGCACCAGTTTGACCTAGCCAATAGAGTAGGTCGTGGCGAGTATACTGCCATGCCAATCTTTGAGTTGAATAAATTCAACGATATAGAAAAGCACCACCTTGGATTTCCCGACAGGCTCACAGTGTGCTCCTCTTGGGCTGCCTCAATCATAGAGGAGCAGATAGGTAGAAAAGCCGATGTTGTGCCTTTAGGCGTAGACAGTAGTGTGTTCAACGCAGAGGCCCGTACGGACGAACTGACGACCTTGTTTAAACCAGAGGATGAATATACCTTCTTCAACATTGGCAAGTGGGAGAAGCGCAAGGGGCACGACACACTTGGCAGGTGCTTCGACAAGGCGTTTAATAAAACAGACAACGTAAGGCTCATAATGATGCCTCACAACCCATTCCTAACACCTGGACAGACAAGGGGTTGGCTCAACCAGTATAGCACGTTGTCCTTGGCGAGCAAGATACATGTTTTACCGGCAGTAAAAGGACATAAAGACGTTGCTGCGGCTATGGCAACGGTAGACTGTGGGGTTTTCCCTGCTCGTGCTGAGGGCTGGAATATGGAGCTACTTGAAATGATGTCGTGTGGTAAGCCAGTCATCACAACGAACTACTCTGCGCATACTGAGTACTGCGATGCTGACAATTCCTTTTTGATTGAGCCCAGCGATGGCCTAGAAGATGCCTATGATGGTATCTGGTTCCATGGGCAGGGAGAGTGGATGGACTTTGACCTCGACCAAGAGGAGCAACTTATCGAACATATGAGATTCTGTTATAAAAATAGGCCAGACAACCCCCAAGGAATCGTGACAGCAGGGCGATTCTCCTGGGAAAATACCGCAAAAACCCTATTGACTTCAATGGGAGTTACTGTATAATGACTATAGCAATTGTGACTCACCCCGACAACAAAGGGGAAATTAACAACGCCATTAGAATGGCAGCGCTTGAGTTGCAGATGGGCATATCTTTGAAAGACATGCACCTTCCGAAAGGGTTGCACAACTTCCCGGTGTACTACGACACCGACATGACTGTTAAAAGACCAACTGGAAAATGGTTAAGATTAGACGTTCTATCTGACGATAATGCAACTACGTGGATAGACGACATGGACGACCCCCCTAGTTGGGCTATATATTTTGGACTCGTTGAAGAAGAGTACGAGTACAACTATCAATTGATTGATACCGCAACGGTGTCACAACAGGACATAGGAAAACAAGACTTACAGGACATTATGGTTGGTAACGCTTTATTTTATGGGAGAAACGAATGAATCTTGACATTGCTACACTAGGCTACGTTGGTAATAATTTTAAAGAAGATAAGAAAGGTCAAGTAGACCTGAGCCTAGATGAATACCAAAAAATTGCACGATACTTAGTCATTTCAATGAGAAGTGAATTTGGCTACCAAGCATCGAATGAAATTTTAAGCAACGACGATGCTATGGCAAACATTACTACGCAAATTATGTTAAGTGATTGGAACTTTGACGGGCGAGGCAGCAAAGAAGGCTATCGCAAGTCCATGGCAAGGTATGCTGTGTGTGGATACCTAACTAGACGTAAAAGAGCCTATAAGAAACAGGTTAAGTCCTTGCACACACTAATGGGGAGCGGAGAAGACTCTCAAGAGCTACTCTCAATAATTGCTGACCCAGATGAAGACTCCACAAAGACAGCAAAAGACGTGGAGAACAAGGAGTTTGTTGAATTTTTGCTTTCCGACGATAAATTAACTGACAAGCAGCATAGTTGTGCCTATAATTACTATATAGAGAATAGGACATTGCAAGACATTGCCTGTGAAAAAGGGGTGACAAGAGAAGCTGTGCGACTATCTATTAAAAAAGCAAAAGAAAAAATGAAAGGATTGGCTGCCTATGTCGGCGTGGACTCGTGATTTAGCAATCGGTAAGACAGCAGAGAACGCTGTGCTTAAGCTCTACGAAGAGGCGGGGTTCCCGTCCGAGCTTAATGAGGGACCAGTAAATAAAAGAAAATTCTTTGATATAACTTCTACTATAGATAAGGACAAAGGCTTCACAACAGAAGTCAAGTACGATATTTATGCTAACCGTAGTGGTAATATAGCAATCGAAACTTTCAATCCTAAGTCAGGTAAGCCTAGTGGCTTAGGTGCAACCACCGCTAATTTCTGGGCTCACATGGTGACAGACCTATACATCGCATCCGTTAAAGAGCTTAAACGATTCGTAGAGGACAACCCACCAAAGAGGCTTATTACAGCGGGGGGTGACGGTAACGCCACCCTCTGCCTGTATGACATGGACCATATAATGGACGAGGTTTTTATTAATTTCTCCACGCTACACCCAGAAAGAGTGCGAGATGAGCTACTACAGCTATGGTCAATTAGCTAGTTTTATAGGTGTATAACATATAAGGGAGAGTACTTTGGCTTGGGAAAGATTTTTTAATAACCTACTTGGATTCGATGTTCCCACTACAGACGAGGTTGTTCAGCAGTACAATGTGCAGAAATACATAGAAGAACAAGGTGAGGCAGCAGAAGAGGCAGGGCAAAATAGTTTAGGCTCTGAGGATATGATATGCGGTGTAACCTTCTATGTAGATAGGTCACATCAGGCTCGCATTAATGTGGTGTGGTGTCCTGAGGAAGACATGAATAGAACGGCCTCCAGGCTTGGGCAGTTGGTGGCTGATGTTACCAATGGCGAGTTCAACGAGGTAATCTATAAGACGTTGGTTGACGTTGTCTTAGGGCAGCCAGACCTCAAGGATTTTGTAAGGCAAATAATTGTAAGCTGGCAGGATACTGAGAACCTTTCGGTTCACCAGCCAGTCATCAATGCCCAGTCAACCCTTAAGAAGTTTGCTCACGACGCTGAGCACACAAAGGACTAAACATGCAGCAGTATCTTGACATTGTAGACAATATCCTGTCCAAGGGTAAGCCCAAGGACACACGAGCCGGTAAGACCATAGTATGTCCCAACCAGTTCTTCTCACATGAGATGCACGAGGGCTTCCCTGCTTGCACGACTAAGAAGCTTGCCTTCCGAACCATGGCTGTTGAGCTAGAGGGGTTCATAGGGGGTATCACCTCTAAGTCTTGGTATCAGAAACGCAAGTGTAAGATATGGGACGAGTGGGCCAATCCTGTAGAGGTTGACAGGATAGTTCATGGGGATTTAAATGTTATCAATAATGGTATTGACTACCCGTTTCCAAACAGAAAAAAAATACAAAAAAGAGTGGATGACCTTGGACCCATCTATGGCTACCAGTGGCGCAAATGGAACGAAGTCTATAGTGAGGGTTGTGACGGCCAGTTAAAAGGCATCGACCAGCTCAAGCAAGTGGTAAGCAAACTAGAAAACAATCCTGACGACCGACGACTAGTAGTGAGTGCGTGGAACCCTAGCCAGATTCAGGCTATGGCCCTACCGCCCTGCCACCTTATGTGGATACTAACACACATTGATGGCGAACTAAGCCTACACTGGACGCAGCGTTCATGCGACATGATGCTGGGCGTACCGTTCAACATCGCAAGTTACGGGCTCCTATTGGAGCTACTATGTAAGGACTCGGGGCTTAAGCCTGGAAATCTGAGCGGCACCCTATGTGATGCACACATCTATGAGAATCAGATTGAAGTTGCGAAGGAACAGCTAAAGAGGAAGCCGCGACAACTACCTAAGTTGAAGCTGCATCCAGAGGAAAAACAATTCAGCATCTTTGATTGGACACACGACAAGACGGAACTAATTGACTATAATCCTCACTCTAAACTTGACTTCGGAGAGGTAGCGGTATAATGAAAAATAAAAACCTAATCGTTTGGGAGAAGTGGGCAAGCCCATTTGCTGACGACACAGAGTTTGACTATGACCCAGACGCAGACGATAGACTTGACGACGAATTTGAAGGCGAACCCCTTGATGGGCCTCACCCTGTAGGTAAAAAACACAGAGTTCTAATTAGTGACCATGGCGTCATACCTCTCGTTGGCCCTAGGGCTCTTATGGATATTATGAATTTTTGGCAGGGTCATACCTCCTTTAATATTAGCTATCCGATTTGTGAAATTGTATCAGAAACTTTAGGCGTCGAGTCCTTTGAGGTTATGTCTCCTTTACGTATGAGAATCGCCGTAGGTAAGCTATTCAAGCCCAGTGAGGTGTTTAGCAGCATTAGCAAGCAAGTTGACGAGCACTTTAAAAATCTAGAGACCAAGCCCCACCAACAGAAGAGGAGCCGTAAGCGCATCACTGACTTGCTCAGTGCTCAAGACCCATCATCTGTTCCGTGGTTGTTGGACGAGACAACTAAGGAAACGGACGGAGTAAAAAATGGCAATACCTAGTGTAAAGAAAAGAACAGTACCCCAGAGGCACGGGGCGCTGGAAGTAATGCACAATCAAGGTATTCATATAGACTCCAAAGAGATATTCGTTAACTCAGAATCTTACGACGATGAAAGCTTAGAATCAGGTATAGATTTTAGCGTGGCTAATGTCTTTATAAAGAATCTGAGATACCTGGAAGCCTTTGATAGTGAACCCATAACAGTACACTTCTGTTGTACTGGTGGTGAGTGGCCCTACGGGATGGCTATATACGATGCCATTGCCCATTCTACCTGCCACATCCTGTCTATCTCTCATGGCTGGGCTGTTTCTATGAGCAGCATTATGATGCAGGCAGCAGACACAAGGCTGTTGATGCCTAATTGTTCTTTTATGATTCACCATGGTAGCGCAGGTATGGTTGGAACCTCTAAGCAGTTCCTAACCGAGGCCGAGCAACTAAAGAAGACCTGTGACGTTATGCTTGACAACTACGTTAGAGTGTGCGTTGGTGGTGAATACTTCAAGGAAAGAAACATGGGGGAAAAGGCCGTTAAGACGTTCCTTCAGAAGAAGATGGACCTGAAAGAGGAGTGGTGGCTCACCGCTAAAGAGGCGGTCTATTATGGTTTTGCTGACGGCGTAATCGGTGACGAAGGGTATGAGACTACAGCCAAGGCTAGGGAGAAAGTGCTAAGTGTATAAGGAAGTAACAATCAAAGGAAGAGACCTTAAAGAGGATGATGCCCTACAGGGCTTCTTCCAGTCTATAGAGCTAGGGTGCAATAGCGTACTTACGAGCCCGTTTTTTATCCCTTTGTTCCGCGAGGTGGTCAAAAAAGATATAGATATTGCGGCAGAAGTGAACACCCTGGAGTCGTCTGTCCGTAGCCACTCAGCCCTTTCTGCTATTAGGCGAGGGGCCAACGCCATCAATCTGGTCATACCCACCGTATGGACGGCCAACCGCAAACTTGAGCTGGTTGCCGACGATATAGAGTCCCAGAGGAAGGTGTGTGAGGAGCACGGGTCTACCCTCAGGGTCATGCTAGACTATCGCGCCATGGATAGTAAGACCATCTACGAAGTGACGGCTATTGCGTGCGACCTGGGGGTTGAGTATTTCTACCCGTCTAATGGGAATTTTCTTGACGATTTTTCTGACAACCTGCTATGGGCCTTAGAATTGCAGGAAAAGTACGGAGTATCCTGCATAACTAACGGGAAAATCTGGAAGTCAAACCAATATGACACTGTAAAGACATCTAATATATATGGAATTAACTTCCAATCGCCAATGGCGGTGTATAATAGTATGAACAGGAACTCAAAAGATAGGACACACTAGGAACTTGATTAACTACTTTAAGAAAGAGTAGTATTATGGGTGGCCATTTCGGTCTTTACGACCCTTACCTGTTGGTAAATCCTTCCGCAGGCAACGATTATTATGACACCGCAGGCTCAGCCTCAGGTGCAAGCACAACCGACCTCAACAAGGGTCGAGCTACTGGTCTAGGTACTGGTGGAACAACGAGCATCGGCATGACCGACGTTCCCTTTGGCGACCGTGGTCGTCCTCATTACGGCTCCTTGGTACTTGGCGGCATCAATGTTGGTTCTGCTCAGTGGGGTGCTTCTGTGGCTGTTACTAGTGTTGCTGCAACCGCTGGCGGTTTCTCTGTCTACACATTGGCAAGCCACGTTCTAAGTGTTGGTGATATTATCAATGTGTCAGATACTAATAGTATCTACCATGGTCCTCAGCGGGTTACCGCAGAGACCACTAACACTTTCACTACTGACCTTCCTAGTGACGGTCTAGGTGAAGGAACCTTGGCGTACCGAGCTGCTGCTGGCAATTTTGCCACGATGACGGCTGGTGCTTATGTTATGCGTAAGGTTACGACTACCCTTGCAGGTCAGTCTAACACAGTCCTTCGCTCTGGCGCAAGTGACTTCGGCGTTCGTCGTTCTATCCACAAGCTAGAACACATGCGAACCAATCGTGTAGCTACAGCCATTCGTGCTGGTTACTGGAACATCTACAGCGGTACATTCTCTACTGCCCCAACGGTTGCGGACGACGCATCCACGATGGGTACTGACAATGCTGCTGCACCAACCTTAGCCATTCCTGGCGAGCTAGTTTACCGTACAGGTAAGCCATTGCCTGAGCAGGATGATTACAGCGCTAAGACTGTAGGTTAATATGGGTATCGGTAGTCTCTGAAATATGAGGCTGCCGATATTTTTTTTGTGGGCAGATATTATGTCTAGAAAACCAGATAAGCAACCCGAAAGTAAGTCGATGCCCGATAAAGCAGATAATTTCGTAGAGTATAAAAGGTTAATCCTCCAAGAGTTGGAGAGGATTGATATTACTGTACGTGAAGAAGCCAAAGCTAGAACAGCAGATGCCGTAAAAATTCAAGAAGCACTCAACGCATTTCGTGTTGACTTTGTCAAGAAAATATATGAGCTTCAAATGTCTGTAGAAAGTAACTACAGACAGGAGATGGGTGAGCTTGAAGATAAGGTAGATAAAAACACATTAGGAATTTCTAATATGTACGCTACCGTAGTAGGTATCACCTCTGTTGTTAGTGTTATAGGCTTGGTAATTGGTCTAATTCTTAACGCCTTTCAAGTATTTAGCTAACCATGGAAGAAGCACAACTTATCAGTGGGCCGCTACGAATAGAAAGACTAGGCAACGGCAGGCGTCGTTTGCTTCGTGTCTTGGCTGTTAAAGTAGACGGAATAACCATTATAGTTCCAGAGAATTTTACAACAGATTATAGCAGCATCCCCTGGTTTGGCCGGGGGGTGGTGCGATGGTCTAAGGTTGACATCGCTGGAGTCGTTCACGACCATCTTTATGAAACCGGCAAGGTTTCTCGCTATCGTGCTGATAGTATCTGGTATAAGTGCGCCATCGCTGGCAGCCATCACGCCAATAAGTTCCAAGCATTTCTTTGCTGGGCAGCCCTACGTGTGGGTGGTTGGGTGTTCTGGAATAAATACCGCAGAAGAGAAAAACAAGCTTGACTTTAAGGGTTCCAAGTCTATACTTTAGACATGGCAAGGGAATCATATTATACAGAAGATGGGGTATGGCAAGGCAGGGCTGTTAGCAGACCTCCTAAGCTATCCTCCGCAGCTAGAAAACGCCTTGAGGAATACAAGGAATTTCAAGTCCCCCACGAGAGGCCCTGCTGGGACACTTTCTTTATGGGTAGGGCCTTTGACGTTGCTAAGCGTAGCCATGACGCTCAAACAAAAGTTGGCTGTGTCTTCGTAAGGGATAACAAAGAGCTAGTCACTGGTTACAATGGTTTCCCCAGGGATTTCGACGATTCTGTTTTACCTAACATGAGAGATGAAACAGGTAGGCTCAAGGCTAAGTATGAGTGGATGGTACACTCAGAAGCTAACGGTATCTGCAACGCTGCCTACAATGGAACATCCCTTAAGGGCTCCAAGGTGTATGTCACCAACCTTACCTGTGAATACTGTACAATGCTTATGAGACAGGCCGGTGTTGTGGAGGTGATACACGCTGGACGCCCACATAAGGCCGCAGAGACAGAAGATTACGTAGTTTTTATGGAAATATTTAAACACTTAGCATTTGGGAAAATGTTATTCCGAGAGATGACTTTTCCAGGTGTATAATAAGATAGTCGGGGAACATAAAGAGCGGCAGCATTTTCAATAACGCCCGTTACAGCGACACCTCTCCGACCCACACTCTGGACCGTGATGATACTTAAACATTGACAAGAAAAACGTGTTAACTACCGTTGAGCAACTTTAACCCAGTATCACAGAAGGTCCAAAACTTAATTGTGTCGCTGTCAAAAATTACGACCCGTCATCTCGTGTGGCGGGTCTTTTTTTATCTAGAGAGGATATAGTATGAAGGAAAAACAAGATAGTAAAAACTTTGAGTTGGTTTTGTACGTAAAAGATGCTCAAGGAAATCCTACTGGTCAACGTAAAGTGCTTAGGTCTGATGATGCAGGCGCAATCTCAGATTTCTACCTTAAGTATCAAGGCAAGCCCCGCAGAAACAAAAGAAGAACGTCAGCAGCTAAGAGCGAACTACCTAAGGGCAAGGCCGCTGACAAACTAGCCAGGGAAGCATCTAAGTACGCTGAGAAACAACAAGCAAAGAAAACAACATAACGGATTAACAATGTCGGTAACACAAGAGCTAATGAGTTACACCTTTACAGCGAAGTACGCAAGGTGGATAGAGAAAGAGTACAGAAGAGAGACTTGGAAGGAAGCCATTGACAGAGTACGAAGTATGATGCTTGACAAGTACTCTGAATTTAATATTGAGGAAGATATTAATTGGGCGTATGACATGTCCCACAAGAAACGTGTCCTAGGAAGTCAGCGAGCATTGCAGTTTGGCGGTAAGCCAATGATGAAGAAGCACGCTCGCTGTTTTAATTGCGTGTCAAGCTACTGCGACCGCCCCCGTTTCTTTCAGGAGTTCTTTTGGCTCTTGCTATGTGGTTGTGGAGCAGGGTTCAGTGTTCAGAAGCACCACGTCGCTAAGCTGCCGTCATTTTATGTAGGCGTGCAGTCTAATGTGAAAACATATGAGATACCAGACACTATTGAGGGCTGGTCAGATGCGCTAGGTGTCTTGCTTACTAATTACTTCGGTGTCCAAGAGGGTATGGAAGAGTTTGCTGAATACGACCCTGACAAGTGCGGCAAGGTAGAATTTGACTACAGTAAGATTAGAGAAAAAGGTGCTCGCCTGAGTGCTGGTACTGGTAAAGCTCCTGGTCCTGACGGCCTACGCAATTCCCTTGAGAAGATTCGTGAGCTGCTAGACCGCTGTATCACAGATGGCCAGACTCGCTTACGACCCATCGACGCTTACGACTTATGTATGCACACCTCCGACGCTGTGTTAAGTGGCGGCGTACGACGCTCAGCAACTATTGCTATCTTCAGTCCTGACGACTTGGAAATGGCTCGGGCTAAGACTGGCAACTGGCGCAAGGAGAACCCTCAGCGTGCTCGTTCAAACAACTCAGCTATCCTTATTCGTGGCAAGACTTCCTTTGAGCAGTTCAATGCGTTGCTTGAGCATACAAAGCAATTTGGTGAGCCTGGGTTTGTCTGGGCCGACGACGAGGAAGCCCTGTTTAATCCGTGTGTTGAGATTCAGTTCTGGTGCTACGACGTGGTAGACCAAGCAAAGTATGACGCCTACATGGAGAAGTACAAAGGTGGAGGATACACAGGCGACCTTGGAAAAATTGGCCTCAAGTCTGGCTGGCAGGGATGTAATCTCTGTACCATTAACTCTGGTTCGGTCAAAGACAAAGAAGATTTCCTTGAACGCTGTAAAGCCGCAGCAATTATTGGCACTCTCCAAGCTGGGTTCACCTCGTTCCCGTACTTGGGGGCTACTTCGGAAGCTATATTTAGACGAGAGGCCCTTTTAGGTGTCTCTATGACAGGTACAATGGAGAAGACCGACATTGTGCTTGACCCTAAGATTCAAAGAGAGGGTGCTCAGGTTGTGCTTGACACAAACAAGAGGATAGCCAAGGCTATAGGCATCAACCAAGCCGCTCGTGCTACATGCTTAAAGCCAGAAGGCACATCAAGTTGTGTGCTAGGTACTAGCTCAGGCATCCACCCCCACCATGCGAAGAGATACTTGAGACTGGTGCAAGCCAACAAAGACGAAGCCCCTTATCAGTTCTTCAAGATGAAGAACCCTAAGGCGTGCGAAGAATCGGTGTGGTCAGCCAATAAAACAGACGACGTTATCTACTTCCCTATTGAAGTTCCTAACGGAGCGAAGACTAAAAACCAAATGGCGGCTGTTGACCTACTCAAACTGGTTAAAAGCACTCAGCAAAACTGGGTTGAGGCAGGCACAAGGGAATCCCTGTGTACACAACCCTGGCTACGTCATAATGTGAGTAATACTATAACGGTCCAACCAGATGAATGGGGTGATGTTTCCAAGTTTATCTACGGTAACCGAGAATACTTTTGCGGTATCTCTTTGCTGCCCCAATCAGGCGACAAGGACTACAAACAGGCACCGTTCACGGCTGTGTACACCTCCAAGGAAATCGTGAGAGAGTATGGTGACGCTGCTATATGGACCTCAGGGCTTATTGAGGACGCCTTAAAGGTGTTCGACGAAGACCTGTGGGCGGCTTGTGACTTTATCCTGAATGACCAGTGGAAGGATGCGTTCGATGGCGATGCTGAAACTGTTGAAGAGTTTCACAAGATAGCTGAGTTGGCTGCAAAGCGACTAAACTTTATGAGAAATGCAAAGAAGTATGCTAAGAAATATTTTGGTGACGACACTAAAAAACTGACGTACTGCCTAAAGGACGTGTACAACTGGAAACGATATTGCGACCTAAAAGAGAGCTTCCAGAAGGTAGATTACCTTCTTATGATTGAAACGGAAGACAACACAGCACCAGAAGAGGCGATAGCCTGCGCAGGAGGTGCGTGTATCGTGTAAGGATAGGGCGATGGACAATACTACTACTAACTTGAGAGACAATCCCATGCCAACACGCAGAAAACAACGAAAAAGTCAACGAGAAGACACTGGCCTTAACTTAAAACAATGGGAAGTTACGGCTAAGACTCCAGGGCAAAAATCCTACCTAAAAACGATACATCGAAATGAGGTGACGTTTGCAATAGGCCCCCCTGGCACTGGTAAAACCTTTATAGCTGCATCAGAAGCTATCCTAGGTCTAGCTAAGGGTAACTACGAGAAGATTATCGTTACCCGTCCTCTTGTGACTATCGAAAATGAACGTACCGGCTTTCTTCCTGGCACATTAGAGAAGAAGACCATGCCGTTCTTACGCCCTATCTACGACGAAATGAAGAACTACCTTACTGAAGACGACTTCAGAAGATTGCTCAATAGAGAGACCATTGAAGTGTGTACTCTAGGCAATATGAGGGGTAGGACATTCAAAAACTCCTTCATTATCCTTGACGAGGCTCAAAATGCTTCCTACGGACAGCTAAAAAGTGCCTTGACTCGAATCGGATTTGGTAGTACAATGGTAATCACAGGAGACCCAGACCAAACAGACCTGAATGATGGCGTAGCTGGCAGTATGTTGAGGTTGGCTGAGACATTGCAGGATGTGAGGGGTGTAGGGGTTTCTCACTTGACTAAGGACGACATTGTCCGCTCTGAATTAGTTCAGAGAATCGTGGACCGTATTGAGGATTTGGAAAATGGCGTACAGAGAATCTGCGAACCGAGTTATGCCCACTACGAGGAAGAATCATGGTAGGTGTTTAGTTTTAAACGCCGACTGGACTTCTTTGGGTATGCTCAACTGGAGGGAAGCTGTCAAAGACAGTTGGAAATACTCAGAAGACCCTAGCAAGGGTATTAATGTTATTGATTTCTACAAGAGTGAGTACATTCTAGGAACTCATGGCAGAAAATACCCTGTGCCAGCCGTTGGCGTGGTTCCTAGGTATAAGCCTAGGAAGGGCAAGATTAAATTCTCCCGTAAGAATATCTACATTAGAGATAAGTCTACTTGTATGTACTGCGGTGAGGTGTATCCTGACATAGCCATGCTTACTCTTGACCATGTTGTCCCTCGTAAGCTATGGAAGGAACAAAACAGGCGCGGGAGCCCCACGACATGGACAAATATTGTTACATGTTGCGGTACGTGCAACAGCGAGAAGGCTGACAGCAAGCTTATAGACACCTCTTTCCGTCTAATTAATGGCTATCGGCCCAAGGCTCCTAGTTCCGCTCACTATATCTTAGGTCTAACTCCCTGGAACAAAATTGAACCAGAGTGGGAGCCGCATCTAACTAAAAGATATAGGCAAATTATTGAGGCTCGTGAGGCTGCTGGCCTTGGTGAGTCTTACATTGAAAGCGACGATGACGAGTCTGTAGAGGACGAAATCAACGCTTTTATTGCTTGACTTGTGTGGGTTTTGCCCTATACTTGAATATATGACACGTTCGTTATTCTTCTATAGGGTGAAACCACATGCAAGGCACAGTAATTAAATTCCGTTACGAGGCTGGCTCCGAACCTGGGGCTGTTCGTAGGCTCTATGTCACTTCTGACAACTCCGAAAACCACCATCACGGCCTGATTAGTGGCTATGACCTAGACAGAGGAGAGTGGCGTCAATTCCGTAGGAGCAAAATGATTAACGCCGCACCAACGGATGACGAAGTCCGAATTGTGAGTGTGGATTTGTTCCCCGATGGTTTTTGTACTGAGGATTTGGAGTATGCCTATGAGATGGATGGGTATGAAATTCACTGGACCGACAACGACGATACCCTAATAGCCTTGAAGAGAAATATGGGCAACATCGTTAGCGCTACCTGGAGAGATGTTACCTTTTGTACAGAGAAGGGCTCTATTGTACTTGGCAAAGACAATAACATGGGGCCTGTAGCTAATCTAGCTCTGGCAGATGGCAAAGGGGTGGACACAACCCTTAAAAGCCCTCGGGAATTTTATGATTTACTAGGACAAATCCTCTAAGTATTGGTGTATAATAAAGATGCCCGCTTATAATTTTGAGTGTGACAAATGCGAGACAGTGTTTGAGAGGGTCTATCCAATGGCCCAATCGAGCACCTCTCGACCTACCTGTCCATCCTGCGGTAAGAAAAGATGTACTAGAAACTACACTGAATGTGCTAGTATATCTACCACAATCCCCCAGTCGCTAGGCCACAAGGCCGACGTGAATACTGACAAGCTCAGTAAAGACGAAAAGCACAAAATCAACCAAGAGAATACCGAACACCTGCGTAAGCCTTATGAAGGGCCTATGCCAGATGGTGGTACTCGTGTGCCTGTAGACGCAAGAGGCGATAAGCTGGCGTCCAGAAAGCAAACTCGCAGTCCTAAGAAAAGAAAGAAAGATATAAATGGCTAGAAATCCGAACAGAGCCTTTAACGACGAAGCCGATAGTGCAATTTTTCGCCCGGTTAAAGAGCCTGAAACATTTGAAGCAGCAGCAGGCGATGACATGGCAGAGACCATTGTCTATACGATTGTTGGTAAGAACGATACGTTCGACGAAAGCGGAAACCCTGTGCTACATTGCCTAGTGTATCCAGATAGCACCCCTATCATGGCTAAGGACCGTGACCTAGCATGTGCTATGAAGGTTGGTGGCTCTATGTTCATCCGTCAGTTAAACAGTGGCCACTTTGTTGACCCTACCAGTGACGCTGAGCAAGCACAACACAACAAAACCCGCTTGGGAATCTCCGAGCTACGATGGACAGACGTTCCTGTCAAACCATTCCTAAGCTACCTTGCATTTTTAAGAACAAAGAACCGTGCGCATCTAGTAAATGCGGAAAGAGAGGCATTTTAATGGCTAGTGGCCCCCTAACTCAAGTTGAGAAATATTCTATTCAGGGTATGATTCACGATGGCAAGTCTATTTCAGAAATCGCCAAAGAACTTGGCAGACGCTCACCCACAGTTGAGAAGTATGTTAACACTGAACTGTCAGACTTGATTGATACTATTGTGCGAGCGCAGTATGCAGAAGCAATCGAAGAAGACGAACCAGTACTAGAGGAGGAAGCTGAGGTTATTGAGGTTCCTCAGGATATGTACGACCAAGCGATAGCCTATATGGGTCGCAACGGCTTCTCCCCTAACGACGCTAGGGAGTTGCTTGATTCTGCTATCCCTAAGCTGTACGAACTACCCAAGGATGGTCGTGAGCTATACACTTTTGCGGTTAATAGCCGGGACGTTAGTAGCTACATGATTCGTGAAACCAAGGGTGGTTCTAAGGGCGTGTCTATTATGACTGCTGCCGCTGCTGAAAAGAGTGACGATAGTGCTAATCGTCGCCCTCTTCCAGACGTTTGCCGTAGTGCTCGTGGTAATGTTTACAATATTAAAAGTAAGAAGATTAAAGAATGAACGACTATGCAACCGAAACGCAGTTAAACACCTTGTGGACATCAGCAAAAGACCTAAAGGCAGAGATGGCAAGGATAGCTCTTGATATTAAAGCCTTAAAGAGAGACCCTCAGTATGACGGCCCTCAGGAACTTACCCAAACTGAAAAGTTTATGGTAGACGCTCTTGTCTTTAAGTGTGTGCTCAAATGCGATGAGCTAGAAGAAGTCTATCACGGTCCAGGGATTAAGCACGTAGGATTTCACTACGACGAACAAATGCACCGTCAGAGACGCATGGGGTTATACGCCATCATTGTTTGTGACGACGATGAAGAGTATGGGTGTTCCGTTGATACTGTCCTAAGAACATTTAGGAAAGAAGGTCACCACAACCTGTATGACAAAAAGCAATGTGATTGTGTGGGTATGAGAATACAGCACGAGGCCACTAGAAAGTTTAAGTTGTATCGTAATCTTAAGAAGGCTTACAAAGACCTCTATAAGGAAATGAGTGAAAATGCCGAAACGAACGGAAAAGTGTAAGTACCCTTCCCCTAGTTCCCCTGGTGAGTTCGTAACAGCGGCTCAATATATTGTTGAATTAATTTGCTATAAAAAAGCCGAAGCGGACGAGGTAACAGCACTACCCGTTCGCTTTTGGCGTCTACCTGAGTGGGCAAAGTACTTCCGCAATCAAACTCCAGCAGCAAACAAGCTTCTCAAAAAGTATGACGAGCTTGCAATCATTCGTGCCCTACAAGATTTTAGAAGTCGCAAAACTTATAGCTTGCGTTCTCCTTGGTTGGTGCGTATAATTGAAGAGAAGCAGAAAGAAGTCGTGGCTGAGGCAGTAAAGAGAGAAGCAGCAATAACTAACCAAAAAGAGTATAACGAGCAAACAGTAACAAGCAAGCCAAGGAAACGACGCAGTACGGGCTCGTTACTAGGTAAGCTAACGGAGATAGAGAATGGCGAAGAAGGCAAAGGCTAAGGCTAAGGCGAAGGACTCTGGGGGCACAAAGGTTGCACCAGCAATTGACGCATCTTTGATTAAGGAATTTGGTGAGGGAATTTTCGTTAGCGGGCAGTCTATTGTGGACAACCCAAGTGTTACTATTCCAGTTAGTCCTGCGATTGACCTGATGCTTGCAGGAGGTATCCCAGAGGGTAGTTTTTGTATCTCAACTGGCCCTCCCAAGGTAGGAAAGACCACTCTGTGGCTCGACTTCGCTGGAACAGCACAAGGAATGGAGTATGCCAACGACTTGTGTCCAGACGGCAGGCATGTCTACTTCTTCAATATTGAAGGACGAATTAAGGCGAGAGACCTTGCTGGCATTAAGTCTCTAGACCTCTCCGAAAGGTGGTTTACTAGCATCCAGTCGGAACCAGGGAATATTCTCACCGCTGAGAAATACCTCTCTATCTTAGAGCACTTAGTCAATACTAAGCCGGGGTCTATTTTTGTTGTAGATTCGTTCTCCCAGCTATGTAGTGGCTCCAGAATGGACTCCAGCTACGCCGACCGCTTCCGTGACGATGTTCCTCTGATGCTCTCTAGCTTCTGCAAGAAAGTGTCCAACGTCCTACCAGTCAACAAGTGCCTTATCCTTGGTGTGACACATAAAATCGCTGACCAGAGCAGGAGTATGAGTCCTTGGATGGAAGCTAGTGGCCGTAAGTTGCAATATCAGATGGATGTTAAGCTTGAGGCTACACACCGCACACTTAAGCCTGAGAACAACGATAATCCCATTGGTCAAGTCGTTCATTGGAAGTGCCACTCGTCCTCTATAGGCCCTCCTGGGCGCAAGGCTGAGTCATTTCTAAGGTACAATCACGGTATTGACAAGGAGTGGGAAATTATCGACATGGCTGTTGATATTGGCATCATCAATAAGGGTGGTGCATGGTATACGTTCCCAGACGAGAGCAAAGCACAGGGTAAGGACAAGGCGGCTGACTACCTAAGGGAAAATCCTGAGACATATACTGAAATTAGCAAGCAAGTACGAGAAATGATGGGGTTTTAATGTGGGTAACAATGTTAGACGATACGACTGTAAAGTGGACCCCAAAGGAGCACCGTCATACGACTGCATCCATAGGGCATAATGCCAGCCTAGCCCTGTTAAGGGAGAAGTGGCCGACCGTTCGCATCCTCCAAGAGGTGTCTATTCCAATAGTCAGGAACAAGACACTGTACTTGGATATTTTTATACCTATACTTAATATTGCCGTAGAATTTCACGGTGTTCAGCACTTCAAGTTCACCCCTATGTTTCACAAGAGCAAGATGGACTTTGTTGCAGGTAAAAAGAACGATAGAAATAAGAAAGAGTGGTGCGAGTTGAACGGCATCACATTAATTGAGTTCAGCTACAAAGACAGTGAAGGCGATATGAGGGAGAAACTAGATGAATGTTAATGAAGACATGCAATTTATACAGGATGCCCTGGACGACTATGAAAAGGCCCTGTGCCTTCCTGCTGCCGCACCTCCCGGCATGGAGATTGAGTTGGACGAGTACCTTAACATGCCTAGAAATGCCCTTGCTAAGCTAACTCCCACTGGGTGTGCTGAAATATCTTATAGATTATTGCAGTACGGATGGTATCTCACCAGGGCGATGAACAAGGAAAGCTCTCGTGTGCTCTGGTGTAAGGCAAAACTCAACGAATACGGCACAACATCAACCAACCTAAGAATAATCAAAGACCTGTTTGGTTCGCATGAGTTCAAAATGAGTGCGGTCGCCAAGGAAAACTCAGTCGTCGCTAAAATCATACAAATAAAAGACTATGCAGAGCAAAGGAAGGCTAGACTCGACGGTTTATCAAAACACCTTCAAGCTTTGGCCGGTAGTCTGAAAGATAATCAAATCGCTAAAGTTTCGGAGAACAAACATGGCTAAAAGAAAACAGAAAAGAAAACCCAGTAAGATTACTGCGGCTGACATACTAAACACACTAGACACCCTAACACCGGCTGAGAAGATGAAGCTGATGGAGGGGCTAGGTGGGGCAGAACCAGGGGCACCAGCAAGACCTACGGGCAAGAAGAAGCCCGGCAGCAAGCGTAAACAAAATAGGAATAAAAGGGTTGACTCCAAGCCAAGTCGTATTATAATACCAGGAGAAGAAACGCCAAAACCTAAGCTGAAGCAGCGGCCTACTACCCGAAAGAATAAGAGGCCAAGGGTCTTAAAGCCTGGAGATACTAGGGGTCAGGCACAGGGTCGTACAGAGACCATGCCAAACAACAGAGAAGACATAGACGAAGTAAACAAATTCGATATTGACGAATTTAGCAACACCGCCAAGGAAGATACTGCTTGGCAGAAGAAGGTGGACCCAGTGTGTAATGGCGCGGCCCCGGCAGAGAGAAGAGAGGATTATGAGGGCGTAGAAATTAACTGTCATAAGTGCAATAGGGTATTCAGGGTTGGTGGGGAGATGTTACACTATGACGCGATGGAAAAAGAGTGGAGATATGTGTGTAATAGGTGTGCGACAAGAGGAAAATAGATGAAAACTACTAAGATTTTAAGTGATAAGGCAGCGGAGCGTGCTGTCTTGGCTGGTATTTGCCGACATGGTTCCGATGCCTACTACGACATTGCGGATATTTTGCAGGCAGATACCTTTACAGAGACCTTCAACTCTGTGCTCTACGGATGTTTAGCGCGAATTATGGAGAACGATGACACCCGCAAGATTGACCTGCCCTCTGTCCACTCTGCCGCACACGAGATGGGTGTTGCTGACCTGTTTACTGAAAAAACAGAAGGTGGCTATCTAGAAGCCATTATGAATTTCCCTGTTGAGCTACGCAATGTTAGAGCATTTGCTGCGAAGATTCGCAAGCTTCAAGTTACAAGGCTGCTGCACTCTCAACTTGGTGACGCACAGAACAAGCTGATGCACGTCAAGGGAGATGAACCAGTTGCTCAGATTCTAGGCATTGCAGAAGACACAATCTTCGACTTTACCTCCCTGCTAAACGACAACGACAACGAACCAGAGGTCTTAGGTGATGGTGCAGAGGAATTTCTTCAACACCTAGCCGATAATCCAGTTGAACAGATTGGTATTTCCACAGGGTTCCCTCGCTATGACGAGTGCATTGGCGGCGGCTTGCGTCGAGGTACGGTCAATATGATTGGCGCTCGTCCTAAGACAGGTAAGACCCTCCTAACGGATAATATGGGCTATCATATCGCTAGTACTCATGGTCTACCAGTACTCAACCTTGATACGGAAATGCGCAAGGAAGACCACCTTGCTCGCTCTCTTGCTATGCTTAGTGGCGTAGGCATTAACGACATTGAGACAGGTAAGTTTGGCCAAAAACCCGAGTCATTCCAGAAAGCTATGGAGGGTGCCAAGAAACTCAAGGCTGCACCTTATTTCCACAAATCTGTGGCCGGTATGCCTTTTGAGGAAATTCTAGCACTGATTAGAAGGTGGATTGTTAAAGAGGTTGGACTCGACGAGAACGGAAAAGCTAACGACTGTGTTATCTTCTACGACTATCTTAAGCTCATGGACTCTAAAGGCGTCAGCGCAGACCTAAAAGAGTATCAGTTGCTAGGCTTTATGATGACCGGCCTGCACAACTTTGCTGTTCGCTACGACGTTCCTATCTTGTCTCTGATGCAGTTGAATCGTGACGGCATTAAAGACGAGGGAACAGGGGCCGCTTCCGGTTCCGACAGAATCATCTGGCTGTGTAGTAATTTCACAATCTTTAAGAAGAAATCTCCAGAAGAATTGTCTGACGACCCAGAAGAAAACGGGACACACAAGCTGTGCCCTGTGGTGACTCGTCATGGCGGTGGAATTGAGGACGGTAACTACATCAACGTGCAAGTTAAGGGGTGGTGTGCTCAAATCTTAGAGGGTGAAACCCGCTTTGAGCTTGACGAAGGTGCTGTACGAAATAACTTAACATTGAGGGAAGACGGCGATGACGAGGACGAAGGAAGAATACCATTCCAATAAATGGCCACAAGCCAAGCTGTTGGCCTTGGGCTATGATATTATTGATAACTTTGAGCGTGTCGTTCAGTACTTTAACCTGGATTTGTACCGCACAAACAGGATGTATGTGGGTTGCTGCCCTGTTCACGGCGGTGACAATGGTAGCGCATTAAATGTTTTTCACGACGGTCACTCAAACCGTGGAAACTGGCTGTGTAATACCAGACAATGCCAAGAGGTATTCTGCAATAGCCCTATAGGGTTTATTCGGGGGGTTCTTTCTCATTGTGAATACAATTGGGAGACTAAGGGTGACGATACAGTGTCGTTTGGAGAGGCTGTTGAGTGGTGCTCTGCCTTTGTCAATAAAAAGAACTATGATATTGACACTAGCGACGAGCAAGAAGAAAGACGACGGTTTATTTCTAGGTTGGCAACTAAGAAACGGCAAAGCGAGGTTGTTGACTCTGGTCCTAGTAGGGAAGAAGTGCGAAATAGTGGCATTAGAATCCCGTCTCCCTACTATCTAAACCTAGACCCTCCTTATAGTGAGGAAGTCTTAGAAAAGTACGACGTTGGCTACTGTGCGGACCCCACAAAGCCATTCTATACTCGTACGGTAGTACCTGTTTACGACGAGTGGCATAGCTACATGGTGGGATGTAGTGGTCGTAGCACTAATCCAGAGTGTGAGAAGTGTAAAGGCTATCACAACCCCTCTGGAGAGTGTAAGAGATACCCCAAGTGGAAGCATAGTGAAACGCTAAAGACTGACAACCACCTCTACAACCTTTGGTACGCTAAGAGACATATTAAAAAGAGCGGCCTTGTCGTCGTCGTGGAGAGCCCTGGCAATGTCTGGAGGCTAGAAGAGGCTGGGGTGCATAATTCCGTAGCCGTTTTCGGAAGCTCTCTCAAAGATGGGCAGAAAATATTACTTGACAAGAGCGGCGCTCTATGTATACTTGTAATAGGTGACAATGATGAGGGCGGTAGAACTCTCATTGAAGATGTGAAGACCAAATGTGGTAATATATATAATATAATAGGTGCAACCCCAGACGGCAACGACATAGGTAAGCTATCAGCACCAGACCTAAGAGCGTTCGTTGACCCATACTTAAGTCAATTAGATATTTACGGAGCGTACTTGTATGACTAAAATTCTAGGATTCAGCGGTAAGAAGCAAGCTGGAAAAAACTCAGCAGCTAATCAGTTGATAGCCAGGGAGCTAAGAGCACTACAAATAGTGAAGGGTTCTGTAGCCGTTACCCCAGAGGGTAAGATTCAAATTACAGACCTCCTAGGACAAGAAGACAGCGCAGGTATTCTCGACTTGGAGCGTGTTGACGATGCGATGTACAACTTCAAGGCCCACTATCTAGACCCCTATATCAAGTGCTACTCTTTTGCAGACACGCTAAAGCAAGACGTGTGCGTGAACGTGCTTGGCCTAACTCGTGAACAGTGCTATGGTACTGACGAGCAGAAGAACAGTGCTACGCACCTAAAGTGGGAGGACATGCCTGGGGTTGCCACAGCAGACGTGTGGAACACAATTGATGGAAAGAAAACCCTAGATAGTTTAGGGATGACTTATCATGCGCCGGGAACCATGACCGCTCGTGAAGTCATGCAGTACGTGGGTACTGAGGTGTTCCGTAAGATGTACCATAACGTATGGGCCGACGCCACTATCCGACGCATTGAAATCGAGCAACCACTCGTAGCCCTGATTACTGACTGTCGCTTCCCTAATGAGGTTGAGGCAATCCAGAAGGCAGGGGGCAAGGTAATGCGACTGACCCGAGATATTTACGAGGGGCAGGACCAGCACCCTAGTGAGACGGCATTAGACAAGGACGAGTTTGACTGGTCGAAGTTCGACTGGGTGATTGACAACCATAAGATGAATCTACTAGAACAAATGAACGCAGTTGGTGAGGCTCTTGTCGAGGCTGGCTGGATTGATGCTCCTGAAAACTTAACAGAATAGAGACCTAAATGGGCTTACCCGTAACTTATATCCGCTCATCTATGCTTTCGGGCAAAAAGATGTGCGAGCTAAAAATGGTAGGTGAATACGTACTGGGCTGGGAAGGCCCCTCAAATATGAAAGCCGACAAGGGAACCATTTGTCACAAGGCCCTTGAAATTCTAGCGTGTGCTAAGCTTGCACAGCAAAACGGCGAAGATACTTATTTTGATGACGAATTTCTTGGTGAGGTAACGGCAGACGTTTATAAGATTGACGTTGACGACTTGGTTGACAAGGTGTACGACTACTACACAAAAGCTTTTGACCACCACAACTGGCAAGATGCTGACCGTATTGACTGCCACACCTGGACATGGGCGTTCCTAGATTACAAGGACGGCTTATACGACCCTCGCAAGCTTAAAATCGTGCAACCAGAGGCTCAGTTTGAATTTCCACTTCCTAGTGAGTGGGCAGACTACGAGTACGAAGTGTGCGGAGATATTATGAAGGGAACCGTATTTGCCAGGGGCACCATTGACCTCATTACAGAGGTTGGCCCTGGTCACTACGAGATTGTTGACTGGAAAACCGGCCAGCGAAAGGACTGGGGTACTGGTCAGCGCAAAGAGTACTCCGACCTAATGGTTGACATTCAGCTTAGGCTCTATCAGTATGCCGCATACAAGCTGTTCCCAGACTTGGAAACCCTGACGGTCACTATCTTCTATGTGAACGACAAGGAAAAGGCTGTGTCTTTGTTCTTTGAGCGCAAGGACATTGCTGACACACTAGAGAGACTGCGTAAGCAGATTCTTGAAATGCAAACAATGGAACGTCCTGGCCTAGTCAAGCACGACAGGTCTGTTAAGCCCTGGCTTCGCCCTTGTCGCTTTTGTCAGTTTGCTAAAGAGACTTTTGAGGATACTACTGTAACTCCTATCCATAAAAACAATGGTGAGTGCATGACACAGTGTGAGCAGCTTGAACTAACCTTTAAACATCGTGACGTAGACACGATTATGAAGCACATGACTCGTGAGGGGCATGACTTCACCAAGTACAAAGCCCCTGGCTCAACGGAGTAAGCATGACATATCTACCGGAAGTCACATTTGAAACCCTTGAAAGCGCCCTCAACTCAATGAGCCACGGCGGTGTGGACTGGCAAGTTGAAAGGTATCTACAAATTAAAGAGGAGCAACCTATGCTGTGGGAGTGCCTTCAGTATGTTATCCTCGACGTAGACAACCTAAAGACCGACGACTACAAGGATGGCTACTGTAAAGCAGCGGCACAGTTTTATGACCTGTTGCGTAGACAGGCCGAAGCGGAGGATTTGGAAGACCAATGGGGGCTCTAAATGCGAGCGTTCTTCTTCTTAGCGATTCTTTTGTGGGCAAATGTTTCATTTGCTCTTGACCCCAGCCCCCTTCATGGTACAATACTACAAGAGGTGGTTGATAAGATTGAGATTAATCATTTCTATGACGACGAGGGCCGACTTGTCTTCGACCAGATGATTTTCTATAAAGAAAGCAAGCGGTGGGAAAAACGTATGTACCATGTGATAGCATGGAGACTGATAAAGAGTAAAAACCAGATACCTATAAGGGTCTTAGGTTCCGACGTATATCGCTACCGAGTAATGTGGATGGACGGTAAACATATTAGAGATATAAGATGTAAGATAGTATCTGAGTCGTGGACACAAGAGGATGTAGAGATTATTGAGAGGGAGTTCCTTGCTAAAGAACATAGGCAAGAGCTAATGAAGCCCCCCGTCGCCAAGTTAGAGAAGAATCCGTTTGAAGCGATGCTGGAAAACGGCCTCATAAATGGCATTGTGATATTTCAAGGAACGCTAGAAGAACTAAGGAAGATGAAATAATGGACATATCAAAATTATCAAACCTAACGAGAGAATACGAAAGGAACATTCGTATAGCTATTCAAAAAGAGATTGATGAATTTTACCTAAAGTCTGGTATGTATCCTACCGGCATAACTGTATATAGCGGTCCAGTAATGCAGCTTGGTAAAAATGGTCCAGGTCCGTACTATTTTTCTGTTGACGATGTTAACTTGGATATTAAAATATGAAAACTTGCACCAAGTGTAAGCTTGAGAAAGAGCTTAGGGAATTTTGCAAACAATCAGCTAATAAAGATGGGCTTTACTACGTATGTAGGTCTTGTGTGGCCATATCTAGTAAGATATATAAGGATAAGAACAGGAAAAAAATACACAAGCAAGGTAAAATATACAGAGAGAAGAACATAGAAAAAATTAAAGAGAGGAATAGAAGATATTACGCCGAGAACAAAGAAAGATTAAAAGACAAAAGCAGGAAGTGGTATAGTGACAACCTCGCATCCCACAAGGCATACAAACAGACAAGCAAGTATAAAAAACGAAGAAGAAAACTACAGAGAGATAGGTATAAAAACGACCCCGAATATAGACTGACCGCCATACTGCGAAGCTCCTTCACGGGGCGCATTAAAAAAGAATACAAGAGTGAGTCTGTAGTTGCGTTGGTCGGATGCTCTATATCTTTCGCTAAAGACTACCTAGCAGAAAGATTTACAGAAGGTATGTCTTGGAGCAATCACGGCGATTGGCACATCGACCACATACGGCCATGCGCGTCGTTCGACCTTACAGACCCCGAACAACAGAGGCAATGCTTTCACTATACAAACCTGCAACCCCTGTGGGCTGCCGACAACATTAGAAAGAGCGATACCTACGTATGAAAAAGTACACCCCCCTCCATTGCCACTCACATTTCTCTCTTCTGGATGGCCTAGCTCAGCCTGAGCAGATGGCGGCACGTATTGAGGCTATTGATGCGGGTAGCTGTGCCCTAACAGACCATGGTTCTGTGAGCGGTGTGGTACAATTCTCTAAAGCTATGAGGGACGCAGGTAAGAAGCCTATTCTGGGTTGCGAGCTTTACATTTCTAAGCTAGATGCCTCTGTCAAGAAACCAGAGAACTCTAAAATGTCCCACCTCCCTGTTCTGTGTAAGAACTACAAGGGCTGGATGAAGCTGATTAAGATTACCTCAGCATCTAACCACCCCGACCACTTCTACCGTCGCCCTCGCCTGTCGTTTGAACAGTTAAAAGAATACCTAGATGGTAACATCATAGGCTTTAGTGGGCACCTAGGCTCATGCCTAGCCAACATGCTGATTAGCTCAGGCATGGATGCTGGTGTTAGACTAGCTCTGGAAATGCAAGAGGCGTTCGGCAAGGGAAACTTCTACCTTGAAACACAGTTGTATTTAGCGGACTATGAGCCACTACAACGTAAGGTGACTGAGATGGTACGCGAGGTGGGGCGCAGAACAGGAATCCCTGTGATAGCAACGCCCGATGCTCACTATGCGACTCAGGACCAAGCACCCGACCAGAACATCCTTCTGTGTCGTGGTATGGGGACCAACCTACGCAACGGCAAGAAGCCTGAGTTTCAACTTAACTGCTTCTTCAACTCAGACCGCTTTCACATCCCCTCGTACGAGGAAATGATAGAGTACGGACACACTGAGGAAGAACTGGCAAACACTCTGGAGCTTGATGCTAAGATTGAGGACTTCAAAATTACTAGGAAGCCCATCCTGCCTCCTTTTCCTTGCCCCAACGGCATGGATAGCAACCTGTATCTACGGCAATTATGTCGTGAGGGCTGGGCCAAACTAATCGCAGGCAAGGTTCCAGAACACAAGCACCAAGAGTACGCCGACCGAGTTAAGAAAGAGCTTGACATTTTTGAGGGGGCAGACCTATCTGGGTACTTCCTAATCTGTCAAGACATTGTTAACTTCGTTAGGGATAAGGGTTGGTTGGCTGGACCTGGACGTGGGTCAGCCGCAGGCTGTCTTATCTCTTACCTCATTGGCATCACACAGGTAGACCCGATTCCTTATGGTTTGCTGATTGAAAGGTTCTACAACGAGGGTAGAAATACAGAGGATAATATCTCCCTACCTGATATTGATATGGACGTTCCCGTTGCTAAGCGAGAGGAAGTAATTCAGCACATTAAGGACAGGTACGGCGACGACAAGGTTAGCCAAATGATTACCTACCAGACAATGCAAGGTCGTGCTGCGGTAAAGGATGTGTTCAAGGCATATGCAGACCTAAGTAACGACGACATTAATCGTATCACTAAATTAATTCCAGACCCCGCCAAAGTAGCGGGCGAACTTCAGGAAATGAAGGAGGAAACTGGCGATTCTTCCTTAATTCGCTTCGCCTTAGAGGAAAAACCAGCGGATTTTGCTGAGTGGGGAGTCGGCATTGATGAAAACGGCAACGTGACAGGCGAGTTAGGGCCTCGTTTTGAGCAAGCTATGCGGTTGGAAGGGACGAAAATCATCCAGTCTAAGCACGCTGCTGGTGTTATTATCTCACCAGAACCGCTTGAAGAGTACTGCCCTATGGTGTATGATACTAAAAAGAAGATGCTCGTAGCCGGAATGGAAATGAATGACCTGGAAGCCTTAGGCATGGTCAAGCTAGACATTCTAGGCATCGCCTTGTTGGACAAGATTATGGGCATACAAGAAATTTTAGAGTTTGGAGACATTCTCCAAAACACCAAAAAAGAAAGAGAGACTACTGATTATGACTATGCTAATGTTTAAAGAAGTTCCAATGAACGGATTTTTCAGAATACATGACATTGAATATCAACGAGTTAAGACTTACTGGAAGACGGCAGGTTGCTGCCCTGAGTACAATGCTACTAGCCACTCTGGCAACGCCTTGTTCGGAGCTAAGACCAAGGTAGAACTGATTGAGGGTATAGACGTGGTTGAGACTACGCTCTCAAAGGGTGTCGAACCGACCGTAGACAGCGACATATTCCCAGAAGATATTATCAAGCAGATGAATTCAACCAACGATGTAGAAGAATTGTTTGGTTTCCCCTTGACAAGAGAGGTAGAAGACCCTACACTTGAAGAAGACGAAGACGATGAAGAGGATTTTGACTACGACTCAATACAGGATAAAAAATGAACAAAAGAAAGTATTTCGTATTTGACTTTGAAACCGATGGTCCTAAGCCAGAGACTTGCAACCCGGTACAAGTGGCTGCATGTGTTATCGACCCGATTAAGCTAGAGGTTATCCCTGGTTCGGAATTTAACACAATGATGAAGCCGCCTGGAATTGACAAGATTGATGACTACCTAACGGACGAGCGTCTTGAGACTATCGGCTGGCACGCAAGGATTCAAAAGACAACTACGGATGCTATCATTACCTCATGGAGAGAGGCTCCCTCACAAGACGTGACGTGGAGCCTCTTCTCTAATTTTGTTAATAGGTTTAATCCAGGTGGCACTATGTGGACCGCCCCTGTTCCTGGTGGAGCCAACATTGGTGGCTTCGACATTCCTATTGCCAATAAGCTAAATGACAAATACAATATCAAAACCATGTTCTTTCCTCGTGACTGTGACATGGCTGACGTTCAACGTATGGCGTACCACTGGTTTGAAGGGCTGTCTTATGGGCCTGCTAACTACAAGGTGGATACGTTGCGTGAGTTTTTTCAGATTGATGCTACCAACGCTCACGACGCCCTAAAGGATGTTCAGGACTGTGCCGAGTTGATTATTCGTTTCTTAACGCTAAGTCGCCATTGCGCTTCGCGTGTTGATAAGTTTAAAGAATATCACGAGGCCCTAAAGAAGAGTAAGAAAAAATAAATGACCTATACTTACCCAGGATGCGGCTGCTGCTTTGAGACAAGCGGTGAAGTTAATGGTCGCCCTAAGCTAAGATTTAATCCTAGTCTAGACGTGGTCCCTTTGGACTGCACTAGAACATGGGATTTAATTTCATCAGGAAAAACAAAAGGCGTATTCCAACTAGAGAGTAGGCTGGGTCAGTCTCTCGCCTCTAAGCTTAAACCTGAGAATATCGAACAGCTTGCGGCATTGTCTGCCATCATCCGTCCTGGGTGTTCTGAGGCTATGATTGATGATAAGTCTATTACCAATCACTATATCGACCGTAAAAATGGCAAGGAAGAGATAAGCTACTACCATCCAGCTCTTGAGGCCGCTCTTAGTTCTACTTTTGGTCAGATGATTTACCAAGAGAACGCTATGCAAATAGCAAAGGATATTGCGGGATTCAACCTTCAACAGGCAGACGTACTTCGTAAGGCTATCGGCAAGAAAAAAGTCGAGGTCATGCAGAAGGTCAAGTTTGAGTTTATGGAGGGCTGTAGGAGTGTGGGTATTGTCACAGAGGAAGAGGCTGAGCAAATTTTTGGATGGATTGAAAAGTCCCAACGGTACTCTTTCAACCTGTCTCACGCTGTGTGTTATGCTGTGAACGGCTATCTAGCTGCGTATGCTAAGGCTCACTTCCCTAAGGTTTTCTACACTTCCTACTTGTTTTACGCCAAGGAAAAGCAAAAGCCCCAAGATGAAATTCGTGAGCTAGTCAATGACGCACGTAATCACGATGTTGACGTATATGCTCCAGACTTCCGAAACCTAAACGACCACTTCCGTATAATTAATCAGAAGATTTACTTTGGATTTGTAGACATTAAGGGAATTGGTGGCTCCGTATTTGATAAGGTAGTAGACAAAACCTGCCATATTGAGAAGATGCTAGGAAAAGGAAGGGGTGAGTGGACATGGGTAGAGTTCCTTGTCTTCCTGTCTCAGAGGGTTACCAAGACGGCGGTCATAGCTATGATTAAATCGGGTGCCTTGGACTACATGAAGGTATCTCGCAGTAGAATGGAGTATGAATACCTTATCTACAGCAAGGTAAGCAAAACAGAGAAGCCCAAAGTGGAACGACTACTTCTTCTGAAGGACTACGAGGGTAGTGCGGCAGTCAGAACGAGGCATGAGGTTGAGAGTCTTGAGCATGTGTTAGAATTAATCATATCTTTAGGCTCAGGAAAAGATGCTGTGTGCCATACTAAACCTCGCCTTCACAAAGTGAGAGGCTTTCTACAGGCTGTTGTGAGCCCTCCTCACGACCTTGGGGACACTCCTCAGTGGATTAACCAAGAGGAACGTAGGCTCCTAGGGGTGGCTCTGACGGCATCTGCTGTGGACGGGGTAGACATTGGCAACGCCAACTGTAATATTAGAGAGTTTAACCATGGGTTCAGACGAACACCTATCATTATCTCCTGTCAAATCGACAGGGTTAAACAGGTTAAGACAAAGAACGGTAAGAATCCTGGCTCTAGCATGGCGTTCCTAGAGGTTTCTGACCTCAGCGGCACCATGGAGAACGTAGTTGTGTTCCCTGATAGCTGGGAAGAACTCAACGGCTACCTCTTTGAGGACAACACCATCCTGATTAGCGGTAAGAAAAGTGACCGTGGCGGGATTATTGTGGAAAAAATTAAGCAGCTATAGTTGACAAAGACCATGGTCGTGTCTACACTTAATATATCAGACCAAGGACAACAACGTCCTGGTAATTATTTTTTTTATGGGAGCACTAGAATATGTGCAATATCGTAACTGTATGGGGTCGTCTTGGAGCCCAACCTGAACTTCGTGACGCTGGCAGCTCAAAGGTTGCAAACTTTTCCGTGGCTATCAACGATGGCTATAAGGACAAGAAAACCGGAGACTGGGTAGACAAAACAATTTGGGCTCGTGTCACAGCCTGGGGTTATTCAGCCGAAAAGGTGGCGGCGCTAGAAAAGGGTGAGCTTGTCCTCGTGGAAGGCCAACTTGATAGCAAGGACTGGACAGACAAGCACGAGCAGAAGCGAACTGACGTGTTCATCAAGGCTAATCGCATTAAGCCTACCACCATTAGGAAGCGAAACCTTGACGACGGAGGTAGCTCTGAGCACTCCGAAACCACTGAAACTGCCAGTGCTGGCAACGAGAAGAAAATTCCCTTTTAGTGGGCCAGTGTGATATAGAAAATTCCCTTATCAATGACAACATTGGTTTGGTGATACACATTGCGAAATCTTTCAGACCACGAAATCCTCTTGAGTTGGATGACTACATCCAGCTTGGGAGGATTGGTTTGTTAAAAGCCATACGCAAGTACGACCCTAGCAAAGGCAGCGCTCTCAGTACCTACTCTTGGTACTATATCTCAGGCGAAATCATGCGCCATATAAACAAAGAGAAGCGATACAGTGAACGCAACCAGGGTCTATCAGGTGACGAATCTTTTACAACCAAGGAAAATGTAGAAGAAGTTATACCTGAAAACCTCACACACAAGGAGAGGTTCGTCGTAGAAAGAAGGTTGCAGAACCATACCTTCACTAAGATTGCCGAAGAGTTTGGTGGTTACACCCCTCAGTGGGCAAGTAAAATTTACAAAAACGCAGTTCAAAAAATCAAGAACGCAAATGGCAAAAAAGAAAATACTTCTGTGTAATGAATCCTCAACTGCCGCTTCTGGCTTTGGGACGTACGGAAACGAAATTCTAACTAGGTTACATAGCCAAGGATACGACATAGCTGAGTTCGCCATGGGTGTAACAGTCCAGGGACTAGCTATGGACCCTAAGCCATGGCCACAGTACGCTAACAACGTCAGGCCAAATGACCCACGGCATAAGGAATTTGTTTCTAAACCCACTAACAAGTTTGGAGAGTGGCGGTTTGAACGAGTCCTTATAGACTATCGTCCAGACATAGTCATCGACATTAGAGACCCCTGGTGTTTTGCGCATCAGGCTAACAGCCCCCTTAGGAAGTACTTCAACTGGGCCATCATGCCTACTGTTGACTCTGCCCCACAAAAAGAAGAATGGATTGATTCTTTCTGCGGAGCTGACGCCGTATTTACCTATACGGACTGGGGAGGAAAGGTCATTCAAGAGCAGAGCCATAATAAGATAGAGTATAAAGGCACGGCATCTCCAGGCGTAGACCTTAAGACCTATGTCCCTATCGAAAACCTAAAGGAACACCGTAAGCGACTAGGGTTTAATGAGAACGCAGTTATCATTGGTATGGTCGCACGTAATCAGGTGAGGAAGCTATACCCAGACCTGTTCCAAGCTTTTCGCAAGTTCATGGACGACAACCCAGAGCTTTCTGAGAACGTCTACCTATACTGTCATACGTCTTATCCAGACGTGGGCTGGAACCTAGCTAAGTGGAGTAAGTACTACGGCATTGGTCACAAGGTACTATTCAGCTACATTTGCGAGGAAACCAACGAGCCGTTTGTATCAAGATTTCAAGGCGCTCGCACGTACTCTCCTCACAGCAACGCACCAACAGGCATTATGCCTAACACAAACAAAGGATTTGACAGACGACACCTAGCTCAGGTGTATCAATTGTTTGATTACTATGTGCAATACGCAACCTGTGAAGGCTTTGGTATGCCTATGGCAGAAGCAGCAGCTTGTGGTGTTCCTATTTCAGCGGTGAACTACTCAGCAATGGAAGACGTTGTAGAAAAGACCAAGGGGTTCCCTCTTAAGGTTCAACGATTCTTCCATGACCTAGGTACAGAATCCGTAAGGGCTCTGCCCGACGTTGAGTTTACCGCTAAGACATTCGTCAAGATGGCTAAAATGTCACCAGAAGAATGGAAGAAAAAATCTAATAGTGCCCGAAAGGCTGCTGAAAGATACTTCGACTGGGATAAGACAGCTCAAACTTGGGCAGACTACATCGACAATGTTGAGCTAACAGGGCGTCAGGGTCAGTGGAACGCACCTATTGACCTGCCCAATCCTCCTGCCTCAATCCCTGAGGGTATGGACAACAAAGACTTTGTCAACTGGATTTATCGCTCGGTAATTGACGAGCCACATAGGCGCAGTAGCACAGAGGCTCTTACCATCCTTGAGGACTTAAACTATGGGTGGATTCAAGAAGGGTCGTCTTTTAAGCCTGTTGACCAACAAAAAATATTTAAAACATTTCTTAACATCGCTCAGAACAAAATTGTTTGTGAGCAGAATCGTGTCGGCTTACTAAAGCCAGCCGGAACAGACTACATTAACTTTGCTAGAGGAAAAATGTAATGAAGAATGTACTCTTTATCGGACCATACAGACAGCGAGACGGTTGGGGTAGGGCATCAAGAGACTACTTGAAGGCTTTGTCTAAAACTAAATTCAACGTGTCGTCTAAGCCAATATTCATGGCCGCTAGTGTTGACGAAGACGTTCCTTCGTACGTCGAAAAGCTAGAGAACACAGTGTTGAAAGCTCGTCCTGATGTCGTTATTCAGAACGCGCTCCCTCACTACTTCGATTATCAAGCAGACTGTCACAATATAGGTATCTCCTACTTTGAAACCGCTGGTTGGAAGCCTATTGGATGGGCGAACCACATCAATCTACTTGATGAAATGTGGGTGAGCAGCGAAACAGAGAAGCAAATACTTTTAAATGACGGTGTCAACGTCCCCGTTAGTGTTGTGCCTATGCCTATCGACATGGATTGGCTGAACCCAGAAGCGGAACCATTAAAGCTACCAGAGATGGAAGACTGTTATGTGTTCTACTTCCTTGGTGAGAAAATCTATAGAAAAAACATCATGGGTTTAGTTTTGGCGTTCCATCGTGAGTTTGCAAGAAGCGAGCCCGTCAAACTAGTCATTAAAACCAGCAAGCTACTCAGGTCGGCAGAAGACCTGTCCTCGGAGCTGCAAGGTGAAATTCTTGACCTAAAGAAAAAGATGAGACTGTACGCTAGTCTGCAAGACTACCACCGAGAGTTTATTATTACAGACTTCTTAAGTGAGGCAGAACTGAATGGCCTGCACGTTTTAGGCGATTGCTTGGTAATTCCTTCTCGTGGTGAATCCTTGTCTAGGCCGGTGATGGAGGCTATGGTAATGGGGAATCAAGTTGTCGTAACAGATAACACCCCCATGTCTGAGCTAACAGGTAATGCTGGGCTACACATAGACAGCCATGAAGTGCCAGTCGTTGTTAGCGACTTCCCCTTGCGACAGCTCTACACAAGCCACGAGACGTGGCAGGAGCCAAACATCATCTCTATGCAGAAACAAATGAGAGCTGCCTACGAAATGAGCGAGGAGCGCAAAGGACAAAGAAAAGAAGCACTACAGAAAAGAATCCAAAACTACACACACGACAGTATCGCTAAACTAATGGAAGGAAAAATATGTCACCCATTAGAAACTTAATGGCAAAATCATACGAACAAGACAGACCGTTGAATATCCTGTCTGAATTTGTTGATGGGCAGTTTGAGCTTGCCTTGTCTAGGCTTGGTCACAACATATACGGCAGCGATAAGATGTCGGTGCTCAACTGGAGGCCGTGTACTAAAAGCCTACCGCAGAACATACATATTTCTCCCAGTGTGTTCTCTACGACGATGCACACCATCCCGTTTGACCTCCTGATATGCCACAACAGGCTTGATGGAAGCCTTATCGAAAGATTAAGTATGGGCTTACACATTCCTACGATTGTCGTTGACCACTTTACCTTTCCACCAGAGCATACGGATAGCATTAACCCGTACAACAAACATACAAATATCTGTGTGGACGACACTGTAAAGTTTAATGACAACTCAATCACAATTCCCTATGGTGTTGACATACCAGATACCGTTGCTGAGAAAACGGTTGACGTATTGATAGCTGGCAAGTTTCATACTGGCGATTACGATATTTTCCCGCTTGTCGGTAGGGAGTTTGACAACCATTTGTTTGTAGGTCCAAATCAAGGTGTGTCTGAGGAACTGTACGACGAAGAATACAACGAAGCGTTTGGCAAATCCAAGGTATATGTAAACCTAACAAGTAATATGGGGGTGCCTTACGAGTTACTAAAAGCAATGGCGGCAGGCTGTGCTATTATAACCAATCGCACACCAGTACTTGAAAAGGTACTTGGAGATTCTGTTGTCTACGCAAAAAGCAAATACGAAATTACCACAGCAGTTAAAGAGCTATTAAACAAACCCAGCGACCTAAAAAAATACTCAGAAGCCGCTAGAGAACTAGTAAAGGACAAGTTCAGCATGGATAAGTTCTTAAGTAGTTGGGACTCACTGATAGCAGAAACTAAACATAGGATATTCTTAGCATGAAAAAAGTAATCATCACTCTAGAAAAAGCAGAAAAAGAATTTGAAGTACTTCTAAATGATGTGCCAAGTTTAATACCTGCATCCTACGACGAAGTCGTCTTGGAAGATATATTGGACTACATACCTCCAGAAAGTAGAGACACGGTCCTGCTTGAGTCTCTTAAGTTGATGAGGTATGGTGGCACTATTCAAATCCTAGGTGTGGACTTGGTAGACCTAGCAAGGCGCATCCATTACGGCCACGAATCAATAGAGCAAGCAGTATCGTCTATCTCAGGTAGGAAAAACCTATCACACATTACAGCCGTTATCGACGAGCTAACCGAGGTTGGCCTTACCGTCACCCTTAAACAGCTCCAGCAAAATCACTACATCGTGATAGGACGTAGGGACAATGTCGAATAAAGATACTAAAAACACATCATGCAAGGAGTGCGGGTTCGCCATCTGGGAAGACATTACCCAAACAGGTTGCCGTCTTGACATGATTGAAAAATACGAAGGCAACAAAGTAAAAGTTGACGAGTGCTTCGACGAAGAAAAAGAATTCTACGTTATTAGAAATCGCAAGTGCATGTACTATCGTGACGACATGTGGAAGTGGAAAGACCTACCATTTGACAAGCAGAAGGAACTAATGGAGAAGGAAATCCAACTACGGTTTCAGGCTATTGTTATAGCTGGTGTAGAGAGCGATGACACCACAGGGCTATTTGCTACCATCGACTCCTTGTGTGCTCAGGAGCTAAAACCTGTTCATATTGCAGTCGTACGGCCTCCCCTGTGCAAGATTAAGCCAAGTGTTGTGGTTGACTACCTACAAGAGACTGGCCTAAGATGGAAGCTGGAAAATGTATTAGACGTTGAGCATAATGAAGAAAAGTATGAGGACTTGGTTGTTGATTTTATTAAGGACACCCATATGTACAGTCGCTTCAACGCTGGAACTATTGTGCCGCCTGATTTCTTCTCTACTCTAAACCACAAGGTTCACAATGATATGTTTAATTTCTCCGCTTTGACTCCTAACTCAGAGGGAAGCGGCTGGACGATTCCTCGTTCAATATATGTATACTTCATGGGCAATAAACAACTTACTTTACTAGCAAAATTAGAGGGCCACGAATGTCCGATGCACCCAGTGACGGAAATAGTACCAAGCTTCCCCCAGTAAAACTTATCATTGCTGACGAGAGGGAAATAGATAGCACATACGCATACGACAACCTAGAGGTCGTTCAAGAGGCTGGTAACCCACCAGAGGTTTTCAATAAGCATCTTGACACAGCTAAGTACTGTATGTGCCTTGGTCCTTACGAGCAAATCATAGACAGCATCTTTGTTATGGAGGAAGATGGAAGTCCTCTGGAGGAGCTAGTGTCTCGACTACATGGTAAGGGAGAAATCTCAGGCATATACTGCGACCTTGAATACACCGACAAGACGTATCCCTACTATCAGTCCTACCCAAGCTGGGGACCGGGGCTTTTAAACGGAAACGTGCTTATCAATTCACCTATGTTGTTTAAACCAGATGGCGTAACTAAGTACAACGAGGAACTAGAGGGCTTATATCATTTTCAATTTATTCTACAGTACGGATTGACAAATTTGCTTAGGCATTGCCCGAGAACACACATCAGTGTTAGCGCGCAGAACTACAACCTCGAAACAGAAATAGAAACGATAAGAAAATGCCTAGCGCAGTAAGACACATATCCCCAATCAAGGGGCCTCTTAAACAACGTAAATATAGCATCATCATTCCAGCGGCAGGTTCGGGTAGTCGCATGATTACCTACGGAGCTAAGCCGCTACTAAACCTGGACGGCAAGGGAACCTTAATTAATAGACAGGTCTCTCTTATTCAGGAGGCGTTTCGCAACCATGAGATAATCCTAGTGACTGGCTTTCAAGCTGACAAGGTTATGGCTAACACCCCTGACAACATTGTTAAGATTGAGAATGAGAACTATGAGAATACTAATGTTGTGAGAAGTATTGGTATGGGCCTCCGCGTTGCCACAACAGACAGGGTCGTAATTATCTATGGAGATTTAGTGTTCAATCGAGAGGCCCTGCAAGCCCCTATGAATAAAGAATCTATGATTGTGTACGACAAAAAAGGAACCATGAAGGAGGAGGAAGTAGGCTGCACTATTGAGAGCGACTATGTGCAGCAGATGTTCTACGAGCTGCCTAATAAGTGGGCTCAAATTGCCTACCTAACAGGCGAAGAACTGGACATATTTAAGAAGGTCGCATGGAAAAGAGACAACTCTATGCTCTTTGGATTTGAAGCAATCAACCAGACGATTGACAGAGGCGGTAAGTTCCGGTGCTTTAGCCCGAAAGGAATGAAGGTTACGGATATTGATTCGTCAAGAGACATCAGAACGGCAAGGGAAATACTATGAAAATAATTATAGGGGCGACAGAAGACGACAGGGTTATCGGTATCGCGGCTGCATTTACAGCTATGGGATTCGACATAGACCTGTGGCTCCCGTCTAAGCCCTCTTACGACATGATGGCTGAGAAGAAGCCAGACTACTTAATTCTTTCCTCTGAGCACCTGACAAACGGTGTTATTGAGGCAGTCAAAGAGTTTAAGGTAAAGGTGGTTATATACGGGGTGAACGTACCAGAGCCCATAAAGGAATATGTTAAGCTCGTCTTGATTCCTGACGTGGCACCTAAGGTAATTGCTGACAACATCGACGCCAACAACCTAGTGCTTCACAGGGCGGCTAACCTAGCTCAGTTTCGCAAGGGGCACTACCAAGAGAAGCTGGCCAGTGACATATGTCATATATCAGCATACAGAGGGGACGGAAGTGTGCCTAAGGATGTGATGCGACAGATAGGTGGCCTACTCCCTTTGTTGCCACACACGTTGAAAGTGTGCGGCCCTGTCAGGTTGCCTTGCGCCCAGTACCTAGGACTATTAACTCAGTCAGATATTATGGGGATGCTCAAATCCACCAAGATTAACATTGACTACGACACCAACCTCCTATTGGACTGTGCTGCTAACAAGGTGTTTACTTTGAGCAACCAGCCAAACCCGCTGTTCCCATCGTTCTCAAACGACACGGAACTGGCAAGTTTAATAGAAGATTTCGTAGACAACGAGAAGGCAAGGCGTAACATATGCAAGAAGGCATATAAGCACGTCATTAATGACCACACATATTTCCATCGAGTGATTGAGATAGCAGAAAAACTAGGAGAGGAAACATGGGTAGACATAGCCAACCAAACCTATCAAAGAATGAGGGGTTAGTCCCTTGTGGGTTTTTAATCAATTCCTTGGGAACCTCACAGGAGGGTTTCTTTTTAACACATGAATTAAATTCGCTTCTAAAGACTTATCCCAACATGGACATATCGGTTTTCTATGAAACATTTGATAGGATTCCGACAATGCCATACTTTCCGATGTACCCCATGGTAAACCTTTGGGGTTATGAAGGTATGGTAATCGCTACGGATGTTGACGGTATATACCGCACCTTCGACATACCATCCATTAAGAAAAGATTTCTATATGTCACAGATTTAGAATGGATGTACAACGCTCAGCTTTATAGCTATTACAACAACGCATACAACAACGAACAGGTAGAACTGATAGCTCGCTCACTAGAGCACGCTGCTATCCTAGAATCCTGTTGGAAGGCACCTACTTATGTCATCGAAGACTTCAAAGCAGAAGAAATCCACAGCTTGGTTATCCAAGAAAGCGTCAGCTTACGATACGCTTAAGCCAGACGACAAAACCACTTTTATTCAGTCTGCCTATCACGAGCACAGTATGAGCTATGCCAGGATTGGTAAGATGTGCGGTAAGCACGCGAACACGATTAGGCGAGACGCTAAAAAACTAGGCGTCCCAGGCAGGGACAAGGCTCAGGCTCAGTCTCTAGCCCTTAAAACTGGTGTACACAAACACCCCACTAAGGGGACTAAAAGGCCAGAAGATGTCAAGATTAAGATAAGTGAAAGCGTCTCCGATGATTGGGATAGTATGTCTGAGGTGGAGCGCGAAGCAAAGAGACAGGCTGGGCGAGAACGATGGGCTAAAATGTCTGAGGTTGACAAGGCTGAGTTCCAGCAGAAAGCCGGGGATGCCATTCGTAAGGCGGCTAAGCAAGGCTCTAAGCTAGAGAGGTTCTTGTATGGTGAGCTTATGCAAAATGGGTATCAAGTTACCTTCCATCAGACCAGATTTATTAAGAATGAAAACTTGCATTTGGACCTGTTCCTACCTATACTTAAGGTAGCCATTGAAGTAGATGGCCCTAGTCATTTCCTACCCATCTGGGGTGAGGAAGCACTAGAAAAGAACCAGAGAGCAGACGCAGATAAGGATGGTTTACTGCTTGGCTCTGGATACTGTGTTATTAGAGTTCAACAAAGGAAATCTCTGTCGGAAAAATACAAACGAGACTTGTTAAAGAAATTACTCAAGACTCTGGAAGGTATTAGTAAGAAGTTTCCAAAGCGAAGCGACAGACACATCACCATAGGAGCCAAAAATGGCGCGAAAAAGTAAAGAAGCACTGATTGAAGAGTTGGTAAAAAAGCACAAGGTGGTAGAGGAAGGTCTGCACGCCCACTCGTGGACCTCTCTAAACCAATGCCTTAAAGACTACGAAAATCCAGAAGAGGACAACAACGACGAAGACTTGACCTTTGACGAGCCTGTGGCAGATGAAGAGGAGGCAGCAGAGGTTGTCCCATGCCATACGGACCCAGAGTGGACCAAGTATGCCTTAGGTCTCCTGATTAAAAGGGAGAAGGTTGAGAAGGATGGGCAGATTGCCCCTCGTACTGTTGGGCTTCGTAGGCTAGTGGCTTTGCTGATTGGTCCTATCGTGGATACAGACGTTAAGGTTATCCAGTGCCCCTCCCCTGATAACGACCAGCGGGCAACCGTTGAGGTTCGGGTTACGGCCTGCAATGGTGTGAGGGATGTGTCAAGTAGCGATGCTGCTGACGTGGTGTGGAGCAATACCCCATCACCGTTTTGCAAGCACCCTGTTGCATCTGCCTCAACCAAGGCTGAAGGGCGAGCCCTTAAGAGATTGCTAGGGCTTAACTGCTACACGGCAGAAGAAATGGATACTACTGACGGAGATGCTATCACGGCTGAGAGTGCTGGTGGAGCTACCGCCCATCAACTGGTATTTCTAGAGGCAACATCGCGCGATAAACTTGGATTAAATATCGTAAAATTCGTTGCAAAATACCACCCAGACTGTACTAATATTAATAGCCTAAAGCATGGTGAAATGCTTGCCCTTTTCGAGATTCTGAATTCATATCAGGGGACCGAAGTTCCAGAGGAACTAAGGGGTTATGACGATGGCTGGCGACACGCACTTGGAGTAAAGTAAATGAAGATTACGTATCAGGTTACAGAGAGAACAACGGTCGAGTTTGAATGTACAGACCAAGAAGACTACCTGAAAAAGCGCCACATGATTGAAGAGGTCATGTTGGAAGACACTTGTGGTAAATGTCATAAGAAGAATATTGTGGCTCAGGTCAGAACCAAAGATAAATACACCTATAATGAATTAAGGTGTAAGGATTGTGGTCATACCCTTCAATTTGGTAAAACCGATAGCGGTTTGTACCCTCGTCGAAAAGAGATGGACGGGACAAAACCTAAGTTGAAGGACGGTAAACCTGTCTGGTTGCCTAATCGTGGCTGGATTAAGTGGGACAACGACCAAGGAAAGTACGTTTAAAGCTCCGTGGGGCTCGATACGTGGACTAACTTAAAGAAAGGCGGGTGCGAGCCCGCCTTTTTTATTTGGGCTTCTTGCCGGGGCAGCAGGAGCCTTTGCGCTTTTTAGCTTTTTCCCTGGCTTTCGCTATCGCTTTGGCCCTGGCTTTAATCTTCGCCTTCTTCTCGGCGCTCAGTTTCTTCTTTCCATCTGCCAATTTCGCACTCCTCTGTGTATAAAGCTATCTTATTTAACACATCTCTTCTCTTGTTTAGGTGGCACCAGCACAACCCGCACATATTATACTCTGGCTCAAAGTTTTCACACGGTACGCAAATCTTATCATAGATTTCATTAATTCTTTCTTGACTGCGATACTTGTGTCCTCCAAGTACCCATCTAATTAATGCTCGTATGTATCTGAGTAGTCTAGTCATAATACCCCGGCACCTCGTGAGGCCAAACCCCTGTATATCCCTTGGGCGAATCATAAGGAAGTAGAATAATCCCGTTCTGACCTCCCTGTTGATGTCCAGCATGGCCCACAACCTTTGCCTCGTACCCGGCTTGTTTGGCTTTGTCATTAAAGTAACTACACTGACACTTAAGCCTTCTTGTCAAGGTCTCGTTAAATGTCGTCTTAAACCAAGGGGCATCCCCCATGGCTAGTAAAGCATCCTTATGCACCTTGTAAAACGCAGCTCCGAAATTGCCGTCCTTAGTATGAGCGCCCCCTCCTTGTGCTTTTGTGACGGTGGCGGCAAATGCTATAGGTTCCTCTGAGGCAACAACAAGGTTAGTTTCAACTACTGGAACCATATCATGGTCAATCATAAGCAACCAGTCCTTCTCTTTGTCTACGTCTTCATGTAGAAACCTGTACACTTCCTGGTTCCTAGCTAAGTCAGACCCGTAATCTTTTGAGCCCTCTCTCCATGCCACACCTATATTGTTCAACCATTTAAACAGCATGGGATTCATAGGGTTGGGGTGCGCCATTATTACAGCTTGTACTCGTCCTAAATGTATCATTTATTTTCCTTTAATAGAATGTTGCTGATGGGTCGGCATGTCTAGAGCTTGGAGACTTCCAAGTTAGGGCACTATTATGGTATCCAACTATGTGTCCAGCGTCGTCGTGGGTGAGACCACAGGCATTGCTTGGGTCAAACTGCCAGAAGTTTGCGCTGTTGGCTGCTGTAGTTCCGTCGCCTGGGATTAGGTGGAATATCTCAGTACCGTTTGGCTCTAACCAGTTATCCCCCGTTTCTATACCGCCACCTACGCCAGTCGCGTCGATTTTAGTAAAGCAACCATCCCCGTCTATGCCTAGGTAGTACTCACCTGTGCCGTCAGGGAAATCTGCCGGTGTTCGCCCTCCTAGTTCTCCGACACAACCAGTGCCAGACTCAACAGTGGTAAGGCATCCGTCTTCATCGTAGTACAACCCACTTCCCAAGCATACGTCTACACGTAAAATGTCAGCACAGTCAGCCCAGCTCCCAGTTGGGACAGTGTATCCGAATCCATTACCAAAGCGAAGCGCTCTGCCATAGTCGTCGTATCCCAAATCGCTTCCGGTTCCAGTTACTACTTGAAATCGTACGCCCTCATCCATGGCGACAGCATAGCCATCTGAGTGGGCGTCATAGGTCACATATACTCTTTCGCCAACGCCGTACTTGCGCCCCTTATTGTTTCCAAATCTGTGTGAGACATTAACGTACTTCTCACCGATTGCATCGCCAGCATCATCATACATGTTCATGCTGTCGATTATCTTTCCTGCTACTACACCCGAACCAGTGAGGCAGCCACATAGTTCCACCATAAGGTTTCTTGGTTGTGGTGGTGATACCCACACACCTCGTTCACGGTCTAGTCTAAGGTCTACAGGGGCAACGGGCCAAGTCTCTGGCTTCTTTAAGAACCCGTCTAGAAATTTATCTTGCAGGCCGGTGATTGTAAAGTTTCCATCAGATGCGCTGCTCTCCGTATCTGCCGCATTAGGAACTGGTTTACCATTAGTATCATACCCGAACATCTTTATGTTTATAGGCCCTCTAAGAGCCATAACACGGTAGTTAGAAGCATATGACCAGTCATTAGTCTCGCCGTCTTCAATGCCTTTAGCTCTTAGATGTAGTTTGTCTGTTCCTAGTCCGGTTCCTCTACCCGCAAAAGTCTGATTATGACCATGTTCTCCAGAGTTTTCCTGGCGAGACGCTGGACCACCACCTGAAGAAGACGGGTTAGACCAAGAATCTAAGTACGGAGACGTAATTGCAAAGTCAGCAACAGCGCCAGACGTGTCGCCGCACTCGCCTGACAAAACATTTGGAAAGCTGTCCCTGGTAAATCTTGTTCCCTCTGTGGGGGTTACTATGTCGTTAGTATCGTACGGAATAAACACACTATCAAGACCCATAAAGTGCTTACTTGCGTAGTCTTCGCCTATTTCCCTGACCACATCAAAAGCGCTTTTAGCACTAACCGATGCGTAGTCAACACCAGCACCTCCGTACTGACCAGTTAGTAGGTGGTGGCTAGTGTTCGCAATACCTTGACCATGGTGGTGTGGTAGGTTTAGATTGTCTTTAACTCTTCTAGCATACCTGCTTGCTGCGGCTTTAAATCTTCTACCCTCAAAGTTCTGCCTTCTTGACGCTCTCTCTGTTAGTATTTCGTTTCTTAGCTGTCCTTGCTGACGAAGCCTTTCGGAGTTGAGCTTTGCGAACCTGCCAAACTTGGGAGTGAAAGTTCTCATTGTGTAGCTTGTAGTAAGGCCGCTCGTACCAACCGATAGAGATATATTGGTAATATTAGGGCCATACAATCCAGTCCAGGCACCTCCGTACGTAAAGAACCCATACACGACAGAAAGACTACCTCCTCCAGGTAGGGTGTCTTCAAAATTACCAATGCTATGGTTTCTATTTTCAATGAGGTTCGTGCCCCCTCCGTAGAAGCCACCAGCTAGTGCTCCGATTTCTGCACCAAGAGGAAGGTCTGGATAGCCAGGGACACTAACTGACCCCATTTCTCCTAGTACCATATTAGTAATACCCTCGTTGGCCAATGCTTGACCGGCGGCGTTCATTGCTGTGGTGCCATCGTACTCCCATGGCACTAGTCCGTCGTTGCGTTCTATCCTTATCGGCCCAGGCACTCCAGTGTTCGTCCACGGCCCATACGTTAAAACATTGTTTTTTATACCGAAAGATGCGGCGTCTGGCATAGTCTTAGACGATGGGAAGTATGAGCTTAGTATGTCTGAGCCTTCTTTGAGTAGTATGTCTTTAAACGCTGTCCATTGTGGCTCTGTGCCGCCTAAGACAGTGAACATTTTTTTAATTCCTAGCGCTAGTACGTCTGGCTGAACTTCGTCGTATGTGTTGACCGGATGAGGTATTGATATAACAGCCCTTGGGTTTGTTAGGGCGCTCTTATCGTGATACACCCACTCTTCATCCTCCACACTAGCTTTTATCCACATACTGCTTCCGTCAGTAATGTACGTATTAACATCTAGTTCTGATAAATTTGTCCTAGCTATTCCGTCGATACGGACCATAGCCTCAACCTTGCCGGTTTGGTTTATGAAAAACTTAATAGGGAGACCGCTTGTAGACAGTCCTATAATTTGAGACTCATCTGTCCAGCCGTCTTGCTGTGGCTGCTCGCTATAGACAAGGTTTGTGCTGTCAGGGTCTTGAACAGCACATGTGTACGGAACCCTAACCATGAAGTGGGTGCCGTAGAAACTAGAGTAGGTTTTAATCCATTCATATATAGCTTTAATGTCTGCTATTCTTTCTTGGTCTCCATCTAGCGAACCTATGAACATACCTCCGACAGCCCCGGCAAATTCTATTGGATTTCCGTTTTTTGCAGCGGTTATAACCTTCTGCAACATTTTACTAATTCCCTCTCCTCTTCCAAACACCTTGCCTGCTCCATAAAGCTCGCCGCCAATGTCTGTTGCGGCACCGCTTTGGTGGTACGCACTCTCAATAGACAGCCACACATCCATTGAGCCCTCTACGGCCCTTATCTCTGCCTCTGTGATAGTGACAGTTGTCGGAAGGGTCACTGTTGTCATTACCGCATTGATGTCTGTAGCATCTACGGTAATCTCCCACTCATCAGTTACAGCGTTCCTACATGGGACTATAATATCCTGGGCAGAGTCCAGGCCAAAATAAGGAAGAATCATGTCGTCTTCTTCGTCACACGCAGTAGCGCCGACAAAAAAACCAGGAGAGGTATGTTGTTCTGCTTGGAATACGCCCTCAACATTACCACCTACCAGAATAGAGGCGACAGCCTCTTGGCGTAGCTCCCTGCCTGTTGAGCTGCTTATTGTTCCGTCGCTGTTGTCTATGAAATTTTGTATTTCGCCAAAAGATGGCTGGACTAGCCTTGATGCCGTTCTTAGCTTTAGAAACTTACCGATGCCGCTACTGGCCAAGTCGTTGTTCTTAACCATTACCATTTCCCAGTAATAGTCATACCCTGCATCTTGACAAATACGACTAACATACTCAGACAAGGTGACGCTGATACCGTTAATACGATAGTAACTAGGAACTGTTGGTAGTTCAGAAATATCAATATAGTACGAAGAAACACTTGTGTTTAGCAGGACGCCATCCCTGTTAACAACCCCGTAACTTCCACCAGTGGTTCCCTTGCTTACAACACGACCATAAGGGGAGTACGGATTTATAGTTGCGGGAATAGAATTCGACAGAACATTAAAGCCCCTACTTATGTCGGCAGCAGCCATTCCGTTGTTGTTTGAGTTTGACCCTCCGAAGCCACCGGCTGGAGTTCCGAACTGAGCGCCGTTAATCGTGGTTAAAGGGCAGCTTTCACCAAAGCTTTCCATATATCCGTAGACGTTGAAGGCATTAAACTGACTGCCTACACCTCCTGCGTATTCATTAATAATAAGATGGACGCCGTCTAAGATACTTCGACCGTCAGAAATCTTAACAGTGTATACCGGCTTACCAGAGCTAGAATTGTTTTCCTCCCAACTCTGTACTATGCCAGAGAATTCAAAGTCGCCCACCCTAAAGTACACAGGTACACCAATAATAGGAACTGTTTCCCCTATAAATCCTGGGTCAGCAGCAGCCGTAGTTTGCTTATTAAGGTTTGAGTCCCAATAAACCTTGGGCCTAGCACTCGGTGCTGGGCATGTGTCTTCAACTAAAGTGACTGTAACGTCAGATGTTTGTTCGTTCCAACCAACGGAGGCTGAAAATGAAGATACACTAGCCCCTAAGAAAATTGTTTGCTCAAACCCGCCATAGACCCTGTCTGGACTACAGTCGTTTTTTACGGGCTGTCCTAATGTGCTAAATGTTACGTTTGTATTTGCCATGTTTCCTTAAGCCTCTGTGCAATTCAAGCATTGGGCACCTGTCCCAGATGCGTTCAAGTTTCCTACAGTAGCGTTCCTTATGAAAAAACCACCAGTGACATTAAATTCTGTCGCACTGGCGAAGCCCAGGTTTAATAAGCTGATTTTACTATCACCGTACAAACGGGCAGAACCACCTACAGTGTGAGCTGTGGCAGTAGAAAGACCAGTAATCGTTCCTCCGATTACGTCTAGGTCGTCTGTTATTGTTAGGTACTTAGAGGCAACGGCCAATTCCCCAAGGGAAACTTCTAAGCGATTTAACTTAACCTGGGTCAGTGTGCCTGCCAAAGTGACAGTGTCCCCAGAGTTAATTATAAGCTTGTCAATAACGATTGAGGCTGTGTCGGGCAGCGTTAGGGTTTGGGCCGTACTACCATTCATTTCAATCGTTGTATCCTTAATGTTGTCCTGGTGCAGGACTTCGTCTATGTCACAGTCCCCTCCAACTAGGAGTGTCTGAGGATATAGAACCGTGCCAGCCGTGCTTAAATGAGAGAAATCATTTGTCACAGTAAAGAAGCTAGACATAGTAAACGTCCCAGTGTAAGACGCCGCTATAGTAAGATTATACACGGTTGGCCTATTAATATCAACAAGACAATCTGAATTATCTGTACTATCAAACAAAACAGCGTCATCTGACGTGGGCACACCATTAAGCGGCCAGTTAGAAGCCGTATTCCAACTGTCGTCAGCGCCCTCCCATAGGTTGTTGTAGCCTGCGTCCAATGCGGAGACCTCACCACTAGTAAGGGCTTTGTTGTACACCCTTATATCGAATAGGCGACCATCAAAGAAGCTGGTGGTCGTGGTCCCCTTCCCAATCTGTGTGATTTCTGTGTGCGCTGGTGGAGCCCCGCTTGCTGTGATGCTTTGCGAAACACCGTTGACATATATAGTGTAGCTGCTATCAGAGTTGTAGCTAACACCGTCGTAAACAATAGCGACATGCACCCAGTTACCTAGGAAAGTGGCTGAGGTACTTACATTTTTATCGTAAAGACCCTGGAAGCCAAAGTTCAAGCCATCAGAGTTAACACTGTCGTGAGTGTCGTTAAGCCATATAGTAAATGACTCACTCTGGTCGCTGGTGAGGGAGATGATAGTTGGGAACTCATTTGCTGCCGCAACACCACCTATTGCGTCTGCCTTAACCCAGAAGACAAGTGTCTGAGCACTGGTTGTGTCCCAGGCAGTAGTAGCCTGCGGGATTGTAAGGTAATCAGTACTGCCATCGAACAACAGGGAGTCGGTAGCGCCCTCAAAAAGCACCGTAGGAATATCAGAGTCAAAGGTCGGAGTTCCCTGGAATGAGGCATCAAGAAGGCCAACATCATCGTGCGCCACGGAGCCTGAGCCCTCAAGGAAATCCCAATGGTGTTGCAACTCACCCCTGGCTTCAGAGGTTCTTAGAATTGCTCCTAGTATTGCTGGTGATACTATCATTACGCTACCGCTGTTATGTCACTCACCTCTGAACGGATTGTGATGTCCTGGTCGTCTCCGTGTGTCGCAACAATGCGTACAGACTGGATGCCGATTGGTAGTTCAAAGTGATTAGAGGTTACATCTGCATTTGTAGTTCCCCCGTTCAAGTCCTCTGTGCCGCCGCTTAAATCGTAGAAGTTTGTGCCGTCTGGGCTTACCTCTATCCTTGCGGTTGCCTGGGTCGTAGGTGCTGTTGCTCCGTTAGTAATCTTTAAAAATAAAGAAGCTCCGAAGCCGGTGGCGACACTTGCACTAGAAGTAGTCGTTGGTCCACCACCAGCAGAGAGAGTCACGCTGTTCTGAATGACTGTTGTGCTTTTAGTTGCTGCCATGATTATACCTTAACAAAATGTTGTGCTTGGGGCCGTACCGCTACAATTGGTATACGTCCACGTTACGTTTCTTGAATATCTTCCTGACTTTGGATTCCAGCTTGAGGAGTCCGAAGTTTTGAATACCTGACTGTATGCGTCTGTTAGGTCTGTCTGAAAGCAACACAGAAGGGTTTCTACTTCCCCTGTGGGGGCGTTCGACAAGCCAAGCATACTGCTAAACTGAGAGCTGCAACTTGTGCAGTCTCCACTTGGTGCTCCCATCACAACCTCGATAGACACATCGCGAGTTGCTGCGCTTACCGTACTCATAGACTGTAGAATAGGTCCGTTGGCTCTACCCAGTACTGCCAACTCCGCAAATACATCTGTAGGATGAGTGTCGTTAATTTGAATAGACTCAGACTTAGCGCCTGAAATAATATTGCAAGCACGGTCATCATATTCATAGTTATATGTAACTGTTCCTTTGCTAGGGCTGTGGCCTATGGAACTTGTTTTCGCCTGCGTGTGCAACCCTCTTGTTGTTGTTGTTGTATTGTTAAGAGCTTCGTTGGCCCTCCAATACAGTCTAGTCTTTACAACATTCCAATAAGACAGAGCGTTAGCATACTTGGTGGTCGCAATTGCAAACTGACCAGATGTGGTGCCGTAGCTTCTTTCTTCTAGTCCTTGAACTGAACCGTTAATACCAACACTTATTAGTCCATTGTCTTGGCTCTCACGAACCTCAATGCTAAAATCCTCTAAAGCCTTACCTGGAACACCAGTAGCGCTCTCAGGAAACACAACCCAGTTCTCTTGTACGGCATAAGTACCAGCAAGCTCACCCACCGTGACGGAGCGAATATGATTAAAGTAACCGTACTCACTAACGTCGAGATTTAGCACGCCAGTATTAGCAACAAACTGTTCGTCTTGACCAAGTTTTGTCATTACGTAGTTACGTGCTTGCTCCCACGCCGGTAGGTCTAGCTGACCAGCAGTACCGCCTGCACTACTATAGTGCTTCTTTCCTGTGGCAGAAACAGAGTGGCTAAGACGGAGAATGGGGCTCATGGCATCCTTAGTTCCGTTGTCTAAGTCCCAGTCAAAGGCGGCGCTTTCCTCAGCAAACTCTAGGCTCCACTCCTCGGAAGTGGCTGAGATATACGGAGGCATTATTCCTGAGTTCTCACCAGACGCATTGGGCTCATCGTCCCACTCTAGGTTGATGCTGTAAGGACATGTCATAACCCACTGGTTGTTAGAACTATTAAGCGACAGACTATTTATCCTTGGATATGCCTCAATAAGGGTGGTAGCATCACACTGAACCTTAAACAGATTTCCTTGCTCTGCCATTGCTGAGCGAAGACCATCTTGAAGTGCGTCTACGGCAAGGTAGCCAACAGCTCCAGAGGGCAGGGGCGTAAGCGTACCTTCCAATGAAACATTAAAGAGTGTGCCTACGATGGTTCCATCGTCGGTTTTCTGATACTCCTTACTAATGTTCATTAGGGGAACCGGACTAAACGCATAGTCCCCATAGTTCATAGTTACAGTACTCATTTACACAGCCTTTCCTGCGATTGGGGTCTGACCGCCTGTTGACCCGCTTCCGCTCGACTCGTTAGTCTCGCCTGTTGTTAGGTCCATGTGCTTCGACAGCTCAGTAATTACAACATCTCTTGCTACGGCGGCTAATCCCTCTTTCATTTGAGACAGGACTTCAGCACCGTTTATATTAACATTATGCTCGATAGTGGCTGACATTTCAATTCTTTCTGGGATATTTATTTCACCCAATCCACTTACTAACTTATTAAGGCTCTCAGCAGCACCCTTCATAGCGTCTGCTACTTGAGCAAAGTTACCAGCACCGCCACCTCTGCTAACAGGAGTTCCTCCAGGCGCTCTACCTCCGCTTTGCATACCACGGCGGTTTAGATACGCCTGTCTCTTTCTTGCTTTTTCAGCAGCTACTTCAGCCCTAATCTCGTTTCTTGCTTGCTCATATCCTCCTCTTCCTCCGGTCCTGGCTGTGATTTCCATAGCTCGCTGACGAACCCTGCTTAACCCAAACCTTCTCTGTGCGTTAAGAGACCTGTTAGCAGCTCTCTTTCGTACGTTTTGGTGCTGCTCACTATCTAGTATTTGTGCTGCCGCTTGTCTAATACCGCGACCATGGCCAAATCCAGGTCTTCCTCGATTAGTTTTTTCCCTTGCGACTTTCCTTGAGGCTTCGGCTCGCCTTTCTAGGTCTGGAGTCGGAGTCTTCCTCCTTAGCCTCGCGATGGCGTCAGCAAGTTGCTGCTCTTGCTCTTTGGTCATCCTGCTGCCACCGGGGCCTAGCGGTTGATTTCTAGCTCTATACCTGGCATTTCTCGTTAGTATTTCTATTCGCTTTTTAAGTTCTTTAGTCTCTTCCTTCTTAGCAGCAAAGCCTTGTGGCTTGTATCTAGTAACACGACGAGTTCCATTTCTAAACCCAGGAACAGGAATACCGGCAGCTTGCATAGCAGCAACGGTAGCACCAGCACTTCTATTTGGAACAACAAGCTCTCCAGGCTCAAGCATAGCTGGAACACGGTCACCCATACCCCCACCAGCCCCAAGTCCAGCACCGGGAACAATAGCGCCATTCTTAGCGCCTAACTTAGGTGCCCCAACGGCAGCCGCCACTCTGTCCATTGCTTTTGTTAGTTCTGTTATGGCTAGAGTATTACTAGCTCTCGCAAGTTCCTCAGCTTTTCTAGCGGCGGCAAGTCGCTTTCTAGCTGCTTCTTCTGCGTCTGCCTTTAGCTTGTCCTTACCTCCGATAACCTCTTCACGACCACTAATTACGCTTTTTGGAAGAATCTTCCTATCGCGAAGGCTTTTTATAATCAGGTCATCTTTTTGCTTGGTTACAAAGTCTGCGGATTTGTCGTCGTTGCTACCCCTAAATATATTTTCTATCGTCTTAACGCCAGCAATTCCTCCTTTTGCAGTTACATTACCAGACAAGAAACTAAAGCCAGCCTGTATTCTTCTTGTCAACTCAATTATCTCTTGAGGGCCTCCTGTTGCAAGTTGCTCAAAGTCCTTTTCACCAAGCTGCTTCCTTCTCTCAAGGTCTGCAATGTCTTTTTGAATTGCGGTAAGTTCGTCTGTGCTTGTGCTTAGTAGAGTTAGCGCTGCCTTGTTGTCTACAAGAGAGGTGCTAAGAGCATCAATTTCAGATTGGAGCGCGTTTACTGCGGCTAGGTCTCCGTCCTCACCTCTGTCTCTTAGTTTTCTTTGCTGGTCGATTAAGCCCTGTCTTTTCGAGCGGTCACTAGCTATCCTTGTTGCTATGGCGCTTGCGTCTAGAGTTCCAGATAATCCACCCCTAGTTGTAAGGGAGCTTACCCTGGACCTAAACCTGCTACGAACACCCTCCCCGCCTCTTACTTCGTTGATACCGTCGAGTATTCCTTGATTGCTTTGTCTTATTTTTAAGGTTGCGTCTTCCGCTCTGTTTTGGCTTATTTGTAAGCTAGTCCTTTTTGCTGCTAAGGAATTGTACTTAACAATCTTGTTGTTAAACTGGTCGGTTTCGGTGGCAGCAGTATTAATGACGTTTTTAAGTACTTCAAAAAGCTTACTGGTTACGCTTCCGCTCTCAATAAGCCCTTGAACTGTCTGACCAGCAGTTTGTCTGCTATCGCCACCTCCAGAGGCAGAGAGGGCGTTATTTATAGTTGTTACTATTTGATTAGACAAAGCATTAGGAACATCGTCCCCAAGAGCTTCTGTTAGTTCACTAACAAACGCAAGACCAACGTCCTTTCCTTCTTCGTCTAGTTTGTTCGCTCTTTCAGACGCGAACTTCTGAAGTAGGCCAGGAAGAACTGCCTGAGCTTCCTTAAACGACTTAACGCCAACATCAATATCGTCGGCTACTTGGTTGTTACCCTCACTTCTAAGCCTGCCAGTTAGAATGTCTGTTTCTCTTATTGCGGTTTCTTTGTCTGTGCCTCTGATATTCTTAAATATGTTTCTCTTCCTAGGGCCGCCGCCGCTAACAACGTCAGCATCAAAATTAGAAATATCCTCTAGAACACCCTTCACAGACAAGTTTAGGTCGTCTGTAGCAGCCTTAGACGCAGCACCAAAATCAAGCAACCTGTCGGTAAGAGCATCCACCTCTTTATTCGCCAACCTAGAAGCTATGGCTAGGTTGTCTCTTACTTCCTTACTCTTCCTTTCCGCATCAAGCAACTTAGCACGAGCAGCCAAGCCTGCCTTAGTTTCCTCTTCCCGCCTGATTCTTGCTTCTTCATCTTTACCAACGGTCGCAGCTACTTGCCTAGAAGTGTCACGATTGTACCTCGGCCTAGTGTTGGCTTGTAGTTCAGCATTTCTTTCCTTAACCCTGCCCTCAACAGCTTTGTTGATTGCTGCGACTGTATCGCTGTCAGTACCAAGCGCAAGTGCCTGTACGGTGTCTGGCAAAAGAGTTGCAATTTCTTTATTGGTCTTTCCTCTTTCTATCAGTGCTGCGATGGCATTTTTACTCTCAATCGCTGCTGACTTGGCTCCTCTGAATGTTTCTTCGGCCACATTTTTATCAAACTTAGCTGCGGCAGCTCTAACATCCTCACCTGCTGAGTCGCTACCTGTAAAGCCATTAACGACCAACTCAAGCCTGTTGGCTATCAATCCTAGAGGGCCTAGTATCGCACCGGCTTTTGCCCCTTCATTTCCCCCTCCTAAAGAAGGAACCAATGCCGAACCAACAAGACCACCAAATGTGCCTGTAGCCCTGCTCCTTATTGAATCACCAGCTTCGCTTGCCGCGCTGCCAGCCTTCTTGATGGCTTCATTGAGCCCCTTTAAGGTTCCATCTTTCTTGAAAATCTCAACTTCCTTGGCTAGACCATCAAGAGATTTCTTAAGTTTGTTTTGTGCGATTTCTTCAGCAGCACTTTGTTGCGCGCTAATAAAAGCACTAGCAGCTCCAGCGACACCGCCAACAACAGCACCCAAGGGACCAGCCACAGCAAAGCCCGCTCCTGCGCCTCCGACAGCACCGGAAATAGCAGAAGCTACGCCTGCACCCCTTGCGTCTCCAGATTCTACGGCCTTTTTCCTAGCAACTTCCGCTTGGCTACTTACAGCACCTATGATTGCTGTAGATGCAAGACCTATAAGGGCTTTTTGCTGGAATCTTCTTTGACTAGCAGCTTCAAGTTTTTTAGTGTCTTTCTCTCCCAGTTCTTCTCCTGCTTTCGCCCTCCTAAATAGTTCGTTCTCTGCCCTTCTATTTGCAAAGAACCCACCTCCTTTGCTTTGCTTGGCGGCGGTTGTGGCTGCCTGACCTGTTTTATTGGCTACTGCTTTAGAGTTGTCGGCGGCCTTGCTTAGGTTGTTGTTGACCTTATTTACGTTCTTAGCAACTGTAGAAATAGCCTCCGGTACATTTCCTCCGTTTTTCCTAATCTCCCTAACAACCTCAGCCATTGCCTTGGGAAGGTCTTTAGCGCCAACGCCCTTGTCAGTTAGCTCTTTACCAATAAGAGACTTTGCGTTTTTAAACCTATCGTGAGGAGTACCTCCTGGTCGATTGGCTATGAAGCTTTTTAAGCCAGCCCTCCCTCTTTTGTCAGCGAGCTTATCGGCGGCCTCGGCTTTCGCAACCTTTTTATCGGCAATAGACTTCTTCGCGCCCTCAACCTTACCAACAAGAAGACCAAAAAGAGACGTAAAGCCAGACTCTACTGCCTTACCTCCTTTTAATATCGCTTTTTCGCCTAGCTCAAAGAGGTCTGTATAGGTTTCTTCCTCGCCTAGTTTATTTACTGGACCTGCATTGTTGTACCCAGGAAGACCACCACCCTTGTTAAGACCAACAAGACCGCCGGTATGAAACTTCGGAGTATCTGTTGAGTCGTTTAGTTTTCTAGCGTTAGCAACACCGATTCGGTCAACGGCTTTTTTCTGTAGAACGAACTCACCCTTGGTAAGCATAGCGTTAACTTCGCCAGGACCGCCTTCGTTGAGACCCTTTTTTTCTGGTTTGACGGTTTGAGAAATATAATTCTTTGTCTTCTTAATTAAAGACGCAACAGCCTCCGTCCCGAGGGTTCTTTTAGCATCTCCCGGCAGTCCCGCCAAAGCAGGGTTGTTAAATGCAGTAGCAACCCTTGATGTGATACTATCAAAATCTAGATTGGCATTACTGGTAGTCTTGTCGTCAAACTTACCACTAGACGAAGAAATCATAGCTTCAAACAAGTTGCCGGAAATTTGAGGGAAATTAAATTTTTCTAAGTTTTTACGAATTTCTGAGGTCTTAGGGAGTCCTTTGCCTCCGAACACGGACTTGGCTTGCTCCTTAATAAAATTCGCAGTTATTCCTTCTAGATTTCCTTCAAAATCATCTGCCGATGACTGTGGTAGGGAGCCAATGTGGATATTAAAAGGTATCTTAGTTGCATTTTGTGCTAGTCCATATTTATTTTTAACCGCTATTCGCTCTGTTTTGTTTCCAGGGGAAAAACTCAAACCTGTAGATTTTCCCTTGTTGGGGCCTTTTGTTATCGTGCTTTGAGGAGCGAAAGAGTTAATGGGAATACTTCCAGAAACAACCTTGTCTACTCCGAAGGGCCTCAAGAAAAGACCCCCCACGTCTACCGCGTTCTCAAGCTTCTTATTGCTAACATCTACTCTCCCTATACCAGAAGCCTGTGGGAATTGACCAGGAGGTATACTTGCTTTACCTTCGTCGTCAAAGAAATCTCCATCATTAAACCCAGGAACAGAACCACCCTTGTTTCTGTTCAGCCTTTCCAAGAAAGGAACGCCAAGGTTGTCAACAGCAGGACGCTGGATAACAAATTCACCCTTCGTCAACGAAGCAGGTACAGTATCCCTATTCGGACCACGACCAGGAACTAGGCCACCAGTATTAAATCTAGCACCGCTAAGCAGGTTGGCAGCGCCAACTCCGAAACCACCAGCTCCACCACCTCTGGCACCTGTGCCAAAACCACCAAGGAATTGAGCTACTGATGAGCCTAGCTTGATAGCGGCGAAAGCCGTTAGGATTGGAATAAGAGGCTTAACAGTTCTCGCAAGAGCAATAAAACCATCAGCAAGTGCTAGTGCGGTCTTAGCGAACGCCTTAAACGTATCGCTTGCAGTAACTTCACGAATAAGAGCAGAGAAGTTTTCACGAGTCTTTTGGAATTGAACAGCTAAGGACTCCTGAGCTTTCTCAGCGTCCCTACTTAGTGAACTTTGACCTTCTTGCGCCACACCTAGAGCGCCCAGGCGAGTTTCAAGTTGCTGCACCAACGGGATGACCTTGGAGATTTGACGGAAGCCGCCAAGTTCCTCAGCGATAGCTGCGAACCTGCGGTCTCGTGGGTCGATTTTTTCAAGAGCAATTGCGATATTGTTGATAGCCTTGTAGGGACCAACAAACTTACCCTCCAAGTCCCTCATGCGAATACCAAGCTCCTCTAAGGACTCAATAGTCGTATTTCTTTGCAATCGAGTAAAGATGGTACGCAAACCAGTAGCGATAGACTCAGCAGATTCACGAGTCGTAGCACGAACAGAGGTAAACACAGCAATGAACTCGTTAAGAGCGTCTGTGCCTTCACTAACTCCGTGGGAGGCAGCGGCGAACACACCACCAGCACGGCGCACGGCTTGAATGATGTCGTCGGATTCAACGGCGAACTTACCAGCAACGGCATTAACAGAACCAAGAGCCTTTTCTAGGCCACTGGCCTCGATACCAAACTGACGCATAATGGCGATGGCACCTTCGGCGGTCTGTTCAATGTTTGTAAATGTAGGAGCAAGCTCAGACTTCGCTAGTGCTTCTAGAGCCTGAGCAGTTTCTTTAGCGGTTAGACCTGTCTGGGCCAGGATACGAGACACCTTTAAAAGGTCTGTAGAGGACACACCCAGGCCGGTGGCGAGGCTCGTAACTTCTTTCTGAAGGTCTCTCAAACTGGCAACCGTACCGCCGGTAACCTGAGCGACACGAATCATCTCGCGCTCAAATGTAATGGCCTCGCTGGTAGCATTGCTAACTGCGCGAATAAGACCAAAGATAACGCCTGTGGCAATAGAGAAGCCAGCAAAACGACGGATGGCCAAACCAGACACACGCCCGAACTCAGCCATCTCATTGCTAAGCTTCTCGGTGTTCTTTGCAGCCTTGCCTACTCCAGCAGAAGCCGTATTGGCAGCCTTTCCAACGGAGCCTATAGCGGTAGCGCTCTTACGAGCAGCAGCGCCAACCTGACTAATGCCAACAGCGGCAGAAGACCCCATAACAGAAGTGGTTTTAAGGGTTGCGTTAAGAATCTTTAGGTTGCTATCAAGGGCGGCTACATTTTTAGCAGCAGCCTGATTAATTTTGACGCCGACATTAGCCGAGATGCCAGTTAAGCCACGCTGAATTTGTCGTGCGACACCTGCTAGTCCCTTAGGACCACTGACTCGCACCTCTGCATTAATTACTGTTTTAGCCATTTAGCCTACCTATAAAAAAAATGGCTATACCGGAAGACAGGCTGGGTCTCGAAACCCTCCACCCTAACATCTGCCGGTATAACCACTATCCACTTCTATTTCTAGGCTTCGACCCAGTCCTTCGCCTCGGCCTTTGCCTCTTTTTCAACCTTCGCCTTTGTCTTTTTGGCCTTCTTGGGTTCGTCCGTAACCCACTGACCAGCCTCGACAAACTCACCATCTTCGTCAACTAAACGACCATAAGCGTCAATCAGCTCATCGTCCTCGTTGATAAAGCGACCCTCTTTGTCAAGAAGGATGTCAACCCACTCGCCATCAACCTTGATAGGAGCATAGGGCTTTTTGGTGTCCTTAGTTAGGTAGCGACAATCTTTGTTCATCAGCTTTAGCTTAATGAGCAACTTATTCTCAGGCAACTCTGCCGTTGGGTTCTCGTCGGTAAGGCCGACAAGTATTGCAGCATACTTTTCTGCTGCCGCACCAGCCACTTCATTGCTAGATTCGGCCAAGTAGTCATCTACAGTAGGCCAATATCGCTTCCCTGTGTCATTATACACCACAGAGGCCGCTAGGAGGCAGGCAAATCGCATGTTTTCAGCCTGACCCTCAGCCGTATTACCTGAATACTGGTCTCTGACGTTGGCTATCTCGTTAATCTTGTTACGAGTCTCCTTAATTTCCCTTGTAAGGGGCACCAAATCGTCTAGTGAACCACCCTTAGACATCTTATACAGCAAATCTTGAAATTGCTTCTGCAAGCTGGTTAGCTCGGCCTCTTTTTCAGGCGTCCAGACCTTCTGGTCCTTCAAGAAGTCATCCAATCGCGGTCTCAACAACGCTTCGTTGTCGCAGGCCCTCTTAAATGTTAGGTTGTACTTATCCTGAGCATCCTGCTGCTCGTCCCACGTAGGACTGGCAATGGCTAGGCTAAGTTCTTTTTCTTGTCCGTCCTCACCTGTGATTGTGACGGTAAATTGTGACTTTTTGGTTTTGTTACTCATTTGTAGGCTCCGAATTCTTTACTACAAGTTCCAATTGATGACGATTCCAGTCTAGTGTGTGTTGAGCTATTTCATCCATAGCTGCTCTAGACTGAAGGTTTCCTTTATCTAACACATCTCTTCTAGCTTCCTCCCAGTTCTCACGAAACTCTAATTCTGCTTCTGTGAGTTCTGAGGCACGAAGACCATGACCCCAAAGATGGCCGAAGCCCTTCTCGAAAGCATCCAAGGCACCAATCATGGTGGTCTTGAACTTGGTCTTTATATTGCTCATTAATTGCTTCTTAGAATTGGCTTGAGAGCGCTCTTTGTTTAGCTCTCTAGCTCTGTTCTTAATGGCCCTTATTTCATGTCTGTTGTCCATTTTATTATCCTTTCACTCTTTGCATAAACTGCTCTTTAGCTTGGTGGGTTAGCTCAATCTTAGTGTCTGGGAGCATATCAGCGCCAACTATATTCTCACCTTGTTTCTTAATAAAGGCTTCCCTCTTGTTGATGGCAACTCTTCCTGAAGTATCGTTCAGGTTATAAATCTTAGCCGCCCTTTTGTTTTGCTCCTCCTTGCTTATCCTTTCACCCTTATTGTTGAACTGAGACACAGGTATGAAAACCTCGCGAGCGCCGTCCTTAATATGACTAGGAAGTATGTTCTCTACTTCCTTGGTCTTTCTGTCTTTCTCTGCTTTCCTTTTGTTGAGCGCCAGCCACCCGTCCAACATGTCGTTATTTGAAACAACGTCGTCAGACGGACACTCTGGATGACCATACACACTGTCGTACATTCTACTGTATAAGACTAGGGTGCGCTGGTCGTCGTTCTCTATCCCGTCAGCAAAGGCCCCTTCCTTCTCAGCAGACCAATAGCTACGCCAAGGTTCTGTGCGGGATATTTCCCTTAACGTGGTGGGGTCAATAGCCCTGGCACGATACTCTGTCATTATGCGATGTAGTAGGCCGGTGTTGGTTGTCTCGTAAGAGGCCCACAGCCTTTCCTTATCGCTGCCACATATAATCTGAGAGAACAGATGGCATTGACTACAGTGTTCAGCATATCCTTCAAGTGTCATATGGTCGAAAGCGTGTTTCTGAGACAACAGCTTAGACTGATACTTCTTAACATTAGACAGGATTGCCTTAGTTTCTTTGTGCTTTTCTGGGTCTGTCAAGAATGTTTCGTAGAGTTCAATTTTCTTGTTCTCTATGGTGTCGTCACAATCCTTAATCTTCTTGTCTCCGTCCTCAGGCCATACGCCCTGCTTAATCGCCTGTCTCCTGGCGTCGGCAACGCGCATCCAGTCCTTATAGACGTTCTCGTTGTATACCTCTCGGTACACCTCAGCGGCCTCGTACAACATTCCCGATGTAGGGGATTTGATGTAGTAGGTCTTGTCGTTAAGCCTTATGCGGCAGTACCCCGCCAACAGCCGGTACATCAACCTGTGCTTGTCCTGTTTGTCCATTTGTAGCCGCTATCAGTTGTTGTTGTAGTTGATTGATTTCGGTGTCTTTCATCTTAATGACCCCGTTAAGGCTTTCTATACCAGCTTGCAATCTCGCCGTGTCTACGTATAGTTGACCAATAATAATATATAGTTGTTCTGGTTCCATCTTTAAGTTCCTTGGGGCAGTTCAAAGAAATCCCTGCCTAGTTCTGCTGATATGTTAATTCTTGAGTATGGAGGGGCGTCTCCACTCCAACCACCTACTGGCACCACGCCCGTTCTAGTAGCGAAAGGATGCCCACAGCTCCAGTCGTCCCCTTCTTCAAATAGAAGCTCTCTGGGCTCCCAGTGCTCACCGTCGTAGTATTGATAGCTACTACCCGTAGCGCAAACATAGTAGGCACCTTCTTCAAATTTGGTGTCTCCACCCATCCAGGGGTGGGCGCTCATATATGGGGATTGTGGCACGTTATTATCGTCGTACCAGTCTTTAGAATGTTGATAACTATAATCAACGTATCCTCTAAATGTGACGGGAATATTCTCACCGTCTTCCACCATTCCTGTTGGTGGATTTCTAAAATCACACACAGTGTGTCTCCTTCAACCAATAAAAAAAGGTCAATCAATGTCACTCGACTACCCGCCAAGGAGCCTATCGCATACACTGTTGACCTAGATAAGAAACTAGTTGTAATCCGAACCCCATCCTCAAGGCTCTTATCCAGGCAATTTGCCAACAATCCTTCTTAATAATAAAAAAAATAAGCTAGGGCCTCTTACGACCCTAGCCTATCTAAATTATCCAACCAAGTGAGCACCACGCTGGGTCCACCATGTTGAGGCAGTTGAGTTAATGTTCTGCTCACCACTGTGCAAGACCACGAAGTCGTTGAACGTAGAGTAAGTATAAGAAACACTAACATTGCCACCAGCAGCATCGCCACCAGAATAGTTCACAGCAGACAGACGGTTCTTAGTACCTAGATAGATACGAGTACCTTCACAAGTAGCGATACGGATTGTGCGGTTGATTAAGTTTTCACCTTCAACACACGCGCCAGTACCAGTACCGTAAACGCCGTCTTCTGTGGCAGAAACAAGGTCACCAGAACTTGTTGTGGTTTCAATCTCGCAGGTAACTTCTGTTGGGAAGTCAACAACACGAGTGTAAGGTAGGCGACGACCAAGCTCATTGATTTCTGTACGACCAAGGTCAACAGAGATTGAGATGGACGACAGGTGAGCGCCGTAGTCTCCATTAACGTCTTCTTCGTTAGTACCGCTGTCGGTAATACCGTCAACGTCGTAAGGAAGAATGGTGGAGTCTGGGTCGCTAACGGCTCCGTTAACGTCGGTGCCAGAGGCAGCAACGAAAGAGAACAAGATGTCTTGACGACGATTAATACCACCCGTACCAACAGGAGAGTCATCGTTTGTGTCAAGGCCAGTGTCCGTTGTATCAAACGTGACTGGTGGAAGCGTGGCCATGTCAGCACCGTGAGACGGCTGGTTCTTCCAAATCTTGTGGTTTCCAACTAGAGTAATATCTTCATTGAAGTTATCTTCTAGAGGGAAGCTGTAAGACACAGAGCCTACAAACATACCGGAACAAGCCAAGATGCTAGGTGCGCTATTGGCACCTGCGATGGCAGAGTTCTCAGTGTCTTGGTAAATAGCCATACCGAAGATGCACTCGGCAGTTGAGCGGTTGGCTAGAGATGGTCCAGCGGTAGTATCTTGTGTAGCCATGTGGTACAACAAAGGATAACCGTCAAGAACCTTGTTCAGAGTAATTTCCACATCGGGAATATTCTCTACGTTTTCATAGATTTCTAACTGACCCAACTGAAAGACTTGCTCTAAGTTAAAGTTAGTTGAAACACCTACGGACTGAACGCCATGAGCTACTTCGTAGTCGTTGGTAACACCGAAATCGTAGTTACCACCGTCTCCCTTAATAGCTACTGCGTGAACAGCGTAGTAAATTCTTTTATTAGCCATTTAATAGCTCTCCGAAATAATCAAACAAATGCTGGTGTACTGTGATAATACACCGTTAATGGTCAAACTCAGCTAGTAGTCGTATTCGCCCCTCATAGAGGTTTGGATGTATGACTTCAAGCTCCTCTGCGTTCCCTCTTTCAAAGCGACAACGACGCCACTGATAGCCTGTTTCACTGACTAAATCAGGGTATTGTATGCTTCCTGTGAGTTCGCCACGGTAATCTAATGGGTATGCCTCGTCTGCTGCCACAGCGTTAGTATCAAATAGCCAGATATTCATATCTGTTTGAGCCATTAAAATACTACATAGCTTGTTACGGTCACTTCTAGTCTCAGCAAAGACGTGAAACATCATATCTTGGTGTATCCACAGCTTACCATTACCCAACTGAAAGGGCGTGGTATGTGCTGAGGGAACTGCCCCCACCACAATACATGGCAACTGTATTCTGTGCCTAGCGTTCACAGACCACGTCCCGCTTGCCTCTTGGAGGAACTGCGAAGAGTCTGGCCTGTTAGAGCGAAGCTGAGCTTCCTGATACCAGGGGGCGGTATCTGCCCTGTAAACCTGAGTACTACGAAAGGAGTGGGCCACCTGAACCGTTGATGAGGTTGAGATAGCCGTATCGAAAATCACCCTACCATTACGATAGTCTACGTGATAGCTTCCTGCTGCGGGGCTGCCATCAATATCTGGCACGCCAACGGGCGTAGGATTGCCGGTTCCCCCCGTGGTGTCCACATAGTTTACCCCGGTTTCCCAGACCCAGTCTTTCCTAGCACCCTCCCAGATTTGACCGTCTGTGTAGTTGCTGTCCGTAACTGGTCTTAGTCTGCTAAAGTCTCCTCCGTAAGCCCCAGAGGTAGGGATACTTACGTCTCGCCACCCTCCGATTCCTAGGAGCCCCCACTGAAGCCACTGTTGGACATTGTTCTCCAACTGAGTCATGTACTGGTCGTCGCCGTAGTGGGGACTGACAAGTTTAAATCTAGTATAACTTTCAACGGCCATTATTTGAGTCTCTTATTTATTTCTCTTGACAGGAGTTTATCAATTTCTTCCTCTGCGCCATCCATTGCTCTAGTAACAAAGTTGTTATTCATAGTTCCGCTAAACTCAGGTGGGACACTCCAAGAACTAGCGCTTGTCTTAACCATAACCAATCGACCCGTACGACTTCTAGTAGGATGCACGCCTACGGTGTAATCTTTAATAATTGAATTTGACCCCTCCATAAGCAACCACTCTAGCCAAGGTAGGCTAGTTGATTTGGCAGTCACAAAGGTAGCATCGCCCTGAGACAACACATCCTTAAACGAGGCGTCAACCGCCGTTATCTTCAGACCCCCTGATATGCGGGTTCCTGCAAGTTTCAGAGGGGTGAACTTAACCTCAATCCCTCTAAGCCATACTCTTATTATGTTAGTTACACGAGCGTGAGCATCTGGAACACCAAGCTCCCCATACAACTGACCGCCCCTCTCCAACTCCCTGACAACAGAGCTATTAAGCAATCTCTTAGCGATTATCTTTCTAACACCAATAGTGATAGGGGCCTTAGAGACCGCCAGAGAGTTCTGCACATCCTTTAGGACAACCTTAGCAATGTCGGCAGCTATCTTACGAGAGCCCCCTGGAACGTGTACTCTTAGCTTAGCTACCACTACCAGCTTCCCTCCACATTGCCACACAATACCGACTCTCACCGAATCCGCACCACCATGGCTCACCGTCCCTTACATAACGACCAACATTTAGGTTGTTAAGACTAGTGTCGATGATAAGCTCCTTAGCCCTCTTAATCTTAGCATAGGTAGCCTTAAGGCTCATGGTCTGCACAGAGCCGTTACGAACCCTGATGCCAGAGCCACCCTCGATAGGCAGCCAGCTTGTCTGGTCCCATAGAACCACCAAGCTAACGTCCTCTGTAGACTCCGTAGCCAACTTTCCAGCACCATTACACATAGGACAGGTCTGCCCATTTCTAAAAGCCATAGGCCCGCCGCTCGCATAGCGATTGGCAGACTTATTGCCCACAGCATCATACAAGCAGTTTGAGCAATCAGTAAACCTCGGAGGGTAAATTATCTGACTGGTAACTGCAAGGTTGGTGATAACACTATCTATTGCGTCGTTGTGTAAGGTCTTTAAAGTTGACCAAGCTATATCGTCGAAACCCGCCATTATTGCATTTCTCTCCAAGTCATACTGGCTTCAACATCGTGACCAGCCGTTCCACCGACAGGTCTCCAACACAATACTATTTCATCTACAGTATCATCTATAGCAGCACCTAGTCGTAGGGCGT